>ERZ773079.27-NODE-27-length-97768-cov-13.770931_pt1 | contig 97768 bp, 149 predicted proteins | sample MGYA00511355_ERZ773079 | MGnify/ENA primary metagenome ERZ773079 (study PRJEB29015, sample SAMEA2737979) | human oral metagenome | biome: human oral; feature: human-associated habitat; material: dental | place: China | collected 2117 ... | reverse complement strand
AACAGAACTTATAATGACGGGTACAGAATCTCAGTGGGAAGAGTTCTTTAAGCTAAGAATATCAGAACACGCTCATCCTGATGCAAAGTATATAGCAGAAAAAATAAAAGAACAACTATGAAGAATATAATTAAAACTATAAAATCTCTGTTTAAAAAGAATAAAAGCCGTTGTTGTGATGATTATGCTATTAAACTCAACATGATGTTCGGAGTAATATTTAATCGAGTTAGATTAGCTAATGCTTATAATTATAAGTATGTATTTAGCATTATCCATCTTGATCATACTGTAATAATAAAATGCCAAACTTACAATAACATCTCAAGCTGGATGTCTTTAAACTTAATGCACTATTGGAAATATTCAAAAGAAAATTTAACTGATTATATTGATAAAGAATTAAAAGTTTTAACTAAAGAAGTAGATAGTAATTATAATTGTTATAAAGCAAGTAAAAATGAAAAAGATAATTAAAGCTCTTGCTCACTCATTTAATTGGGTGACAGAGAGCAATAGACTAAAGCATATTCAATACGGATTCTATGCTGGTCTATGTGGAACAATCTTTGCTGCAATCGGAGCAGGTTTGGCAGCAGAGTACAAGGACAAACAGTATGGGAATAAGTTTGATTGGCTTGATACTGCAGCAACTATAATCGGGGGTATGTTTGGTCAAGCAGCACAGTTATTAATCCTATTCGGAATACTTAAACTGGTTAAATAATATGAGAATTATAAGATTAATAGAGAACTCAAGAAAGCTAAATAATGAGCAATTTGATACAGTTAAGAATATATTTAGCAAAGGTAAGTATAGTCAGTTTAAAGCTCTTGAGAGATTCTTAACTCTTGTAGCTGCTGGTGTATTATACAGATACGCAATAGAAACATGGGATACAGATAAGCTTCAGTCTATAGCAATAGCGTTATTTGGAACACACTTGTGGTTAAAGAACATAGTTCTATCAACGCTTGTATCATTAGGATTTACACTCTCATTGAAGGGTGATAAATCTAAATATAAGAAGGATCTTAAAGATATAACTAAGATCATGAGATCGTAACAATATAGAGCCGAGGGGATTAATTTCTTCTCGGCTTTTTCATGCTATAAGGGAGAACCCTTTTCTTTCTTTATATATTTCTTTCTTTTAGGAGAGGGTTTAGCTAAGCTTATATAGACTATATAAACTATATATACTTACTGTACCCTAATCTCTTTTCTTGCTTACTTCTTTTCTCTATTGGAGTAGAATACGACAATAGTGACTCTCTATCGGACGGCTTATTTCCCAGTATAAAACAAAACGAAGCGTTTTAAGCCTCTGTAAGCCTCTATAATTACTCAGGTGGATAAGTTATCCAGAACATCTATTATAACGCGTCAGAGAGCCTGTAAATAGCCTTAAATCGAATGTGTTAGTTTAGGATGAAAAAATATTTTTTATTTTATTTTTTGTTTTGAGTGTATAAAAAGACGAAACATCAATAATTTTTATTATTTTAAAGTTGTATTGCATGTATAGAAATGCGGAACATAAATTTTTTATCTATAATTTTTGAATTAAGCGTATAAAAAGACGAAACGTAAATTTTTTGTTATATTTAAAACTTATTTACATGTATAGAAAAGCGAAACAGCAAAGAATCACTCCCCTCTATCTTTTATCGGAGGGAAACACCCCCCACGTGTAAAAGCACGTTTATCAAAAACATTACACTTACAACAATGAAAAAGAAACAAGGAAAAGCAATGGTAACACTGGTAGAAATACCTGAAGCATTAGCGGATTTCAACGAATCTAACAACGTAACGCGCGCGCGTCTTGTGTTCTCATTCTCATCACCAACAGCGGACGATGAGGATGATATTACAAGCGTACTTGCGGCACGAAGTGGAAATCAAACGTATTCGGTTATTATAGATATAACGGATATGGGTGCAAATGATGTTGAGTGCTTGAAAGCAGCAAAAGCGGCTTTTGAAGGCAAACAAGCTACTTTCACAGTCTTTAATTGGGATATTTCCGAATTGAACGACAACGGGGAAACTGTTGTTAATAATGGAAGTCGTGAATATTCTTCTTTGTCTGACCCATATATTGGGGCAAACGCGGATGAAGAAAGCAGTTTGACACGTATGCGCCGCCGTCTTAATAATGATATCGAGAACGGCGTACTTGAATTTGGTACAATTGCAGCACCTGCGCAGCAGAAAAAAACGGAACAGAATTCCCGCCGTATGCGTTAATCAAAACCCATCGACTACTTAGGTAGTTGGTGGGTTAATATATGGCTTTTTACACATTAAATCGAATCCTTGACATAGGAGCGTTAAAATATCCAATATTCTCAAAATGGGAGAGTATATAACAAATATAAGTGATTTCGATTATCACATATTGGACCTCTCAAGGGTAGCAACCTTATTCTTGGCGAAGGTAAACCAAGAGTGCGCTTAACAGTGCATAGCCAACCACATATTAGACATAATGCACTATGAATAATATGGATGGGACACTAACTTTCAGCTGGAGTTAGTGCAAAACTACAATTTTCAATGCACGGGTAACGAACGCTAAAAGTTGTAGTTAGATTTGAACAAATGGAAACACACAAATGTTTGAATCCTATATTAAAATCCTGGTGTTTAAGGTGTACAGAAGTGCAAATCTGTACTATATTTACTTATGGGTTGAAATTCCCTGGGTCCTGTATAAAATACACCTACCCTAAAATCCATCACATATCTTGTGCCTTGACGTGGCGTGGTGGCTTTAAACAGAACAAGATTTAACATTAACAAAAAAAGATTATTGCAATGAAGATTTTAAATCTATTCGGAAACGAAAAAGTTTTCATGAACATCCTTTACGTAATGTTAGGTTTCATCTTATCTTACGCACTAATAGGATGTAGTGGTTCTGCAATTGTATCTAAAACAGATATGAGTAATATGCAGAACAAAATTGATTCTCTTGAAACTCTCAACAAGAAGTACTACGAATATTATAAATCAGTAGAACAACTCCTTGATGAGAAGCTTGAAGAGGATGATCCAATCTTAGAAACAGACTGTGGAGCTAAATACCTCGACAGTTTTGTAGAGTTACGGAAAGCTATCAGCCGTAAATAGGTAGCAAAGAAAAAAGACAAGATGGAGAGTCTCTGTACTTCAGTTCTATAACCATCATTTGTTGTCAGCCCCTGAGTGAAGTATAGTAACTCTTATAGGAACTGTCTGGAGTGATCACGAAAGTGATAATATGCACATTAAATTAAATCCTTGTGCAAGGTAAATGTATGGAAGATTTTATTATCTTTACAAACAGCTGTGGCGGAAGTGTATTAGTACGCAAATCTACAGTAGTAAGCGTCTATGAAGACGAAGCTGGCGGAGAAGTTATAATATCAACATGTGATGGTGACGAATTTGGCACAAACGATTCTTTTGATTCTATCATCTCAAAACTCACAAAGTAATGGGACAGAGTAACTACGAAGAGTTCTTAAAGGCTGCGGATGCAGCCGCAAGAAAGGTACACAAGTCAAATGCTAAGCATCAAGTAGTCAATCATGTATGGAGTTCTGAAAAGAATAAGTACGTGAAAATAAAGCGTTATCGTGCAAAGTCAGAAATGACAAAGCGTGAAGAGCGTGAGTTCTTTGGTCATCCATTCACATTCAAGAAGAACATTGTGTTAGTCAACAGGGAAGACATAACTCTGCTATTTGATAAGAATTGGCAGCTTTGTGAAATATTCCCTATATGTGAAGACACGAAGGAATTTCTTGATGCTCATCGTGGTCAACCTTATCAGATATTTGTAGATGATTAAGTTATCATACGCTGAGTCTTTAGCTTTCAAGAAAATGGGCTTCAAAGAGAAAACAGACGGATATTTTGTAGTAAAAGTACCAATTGATGTTTGTTGCCCAGATAATTGGAACAATAAAGGCGAAGGTTTTGTAGCCATGCTAAATGTATATCAAGCTGTTGAATTCTTATCAGCTAAAAAAGGAATATACATTAGCATTTCAGTTCATACAAATCATGAAATGCGGAAGGCTGAATTGATGACTACTGTAACGTATACAAGGATTGGCTATATAACATGTAAGAACGAAATTGGCAATCGTTATACGACTATAGAAAACGCCTTGTATGCTGGTGTGAAGAATGTTCTAGAAACTTTAAATAAGCTTTAATATAATAAAGCAAAAATCAAAGCAAGTATAGATGCTTAGTTCTATACAAAGTTAAAAACATTAAATCATTATCAAAATGAATATTTTAAAGACAACTCCAAAGGGTATGGTAATCATCACAAAGGCTGCAGTTCGTGCAGAATTATGTGATAAGTTAGCAAATTGTGGTTCTTACCACATGAAGATGATCAAGAAACAATGCGACAAGATCGCAAGTTGGGAACTTGTTGATAATGACATCAACCCAAAAGACGAAGCGTTTCCAAAGATTATTAAGGTAACTTCTGTGCCATTCGATGAGGCTGATGCTGACATCGTAAGCGCATTTGCAAATGCACAGCAGCAAATGTTAGCTGAAGCCGTTAAGGCGGAAGCTGCAAGTTTCAAAATCGAGCTGGCTTCAATCATAACAAACGAGGTATTTAAGAATATGCTCGATGCAACATTCGTAGATTCAAAGAATGAAGAAAACTAAGGTCCATATAAATGTAAAAAACCAACAGCATCAACAGCGGAAAGACAAATCCGCTGTAGATGAGGTTGGGAACAAAAGATTCCGACTTTTCTTCAAGTCTGGAGGGGCGAGCATTCTCATAGCTAAAGGGTTAACAAAGAATGAGATTTATATTCTAACTAAACAGTTTGAAAATAATCTCAAGAGTTACGACTCTAAGTTAGAAGGTATATGGCTAAGCGTAAAGTAGATGGTTGTAAAACAACTATAAAAAGAGGACCTGGTTGTTTTATTATACAAACAAAGCTACAGCTAAACGATAACGAGATTGAAATTACTGAAAACTCAATTAATGCTTTACCAATTGAAGTGCGTAGAGAATTATATTCATATATACGTACAAAAGGTGAATGCCTCGTATCGAAAAAAGTTGGTGGTAAGTTTGATAATAATAGAGTAACCGAAATGTATGTAGCTATAGAAACTGTTGTGAGAATAAAAGATTACAACCTACGGCTTTCTATAGTAAACAACCAGCAAAAACATATGGCAAAAGTCAAAAATGTATTAAACTGGTATGTTAATTCATACATAGGTCATAAAGTTTACAAGGCAAATGTAAGTGCTTGTCTTACATAACATTTAAACATTTATCAAAAATGATTCCGAGTTACAATAAACCAGATAACAATGATGGATTTGAGAAAATCTTATTCGTCTTGTTTCTAACTATGATATTCTTTGGCATAGCTGTAAAGTGTAGTGCCCAAAAGGTACAACAGAAAGCTGTGTATGACACAGTAGTGTGTGATCAAGCTTGTATTCAGAAATACGTACAGATTCCAAACGAAAAGACAGGAAAAGTACGTATTTTTGCTGTGTATAAGGATTCTAAGCACAATGTGAATGAGCTTATTAACGTGTCAGAAAGTACATTTGATTACATTCAGACATGTAAGACCTATGGGATTCCTGCCCAATTAGGTATTAAGCTCAGAAACGGTGCTATCCAAAGTATTATTCGCATTAAGACACTAATAACTGTTAGGCGATGAATGATGGAATAAAAAAGGGCGTAGTGGTGTACCGTAAGAATATTTACGGTCACCTCTACAATGAATTCCTCGTAGAAGGAACAAGAGGAAGTACTTTCTTAGGTAAAAATAAGTTAGGAAAACGAACAACATTAGAAAGAAATGATTTTTATCCAGTAAAAACTCCAAGTTTGAGAGTGTCAAAAGAGGAGATGGATAAGATTATAGCTGGTGTCAGAGTTCTTAATCATAATATTACACAATCATGGGTTGATGTAATTGAAGGGTTTAAGAACAAAGAATTTCAGATTGTAAGGCTAACGCATGCTAATAGGCGTGTATATGCAGTATTAGGGAACATTGAAAGATCTATTAAAAGAAAAATAGTTAAAGAAAGCGCAAATGGAACTCTAATTAAGCAGACACTGTCAATTAGATACACAATTTTGGACAAAATATTTGAATGAAAATCCCAAAACCAGGCCAATTTTGCACTATAAACAATGTAGTTTACAGGGCTTATAAGGCAAAAGATGGCTGTAAAGGATGCGCTTTCAATAATCTATTCTCCTGTTTAGGTATAATAGACGGGAAAACTGGTAGAGCTAAAATGGATTGTAAATATAGCCATATAATCTTTAAAAAAGTATGAAGTCAAGAAAACTGTCACCAGCTATAAGAATAATCACTTCAATGTTGATTTTGTGTTCGATAGAAAATGGTACGATCAAAAGTGAATATAATACAGCTTTAATCATATTGTGCTTTATCGAATTAGTAATGGATACTTGTTATCTCGTGATAAACTTAAGTATCAAAAAATAATCCCAAAGTGTAGAGTGTTAGCATCAAACTAACGCTCTACATGTACATTTAATGCAACCTACGCCTCCGAAGTACAAGGAGAGTACGACTGGTCCCAAGTCCAGGATGAAAGATGCAGAGGGGATGTACATTTAAGTGCACGCTTATCAAGGGCGCGATGCTGAGTCTCGAATACTCCGTGCACTACATTTTTATGTTAGTTATTTATTTTGGTTATGATTATCTTGTTCTCATGTTTTAAAACGTTGTGAAACGCTAAAGACTATTGGTTTGAGTCATAATTGAAGTTATTAAATTAGCTTAGGTAATAGAGATTACCAAAAACACACTTGCTTGTGAAAGTAGGTGTGAAACGGCTTTATAGCTTAATTGGTGAGAGCGTCCCGCAGTATGTGGGGAGGTATAGGGTCGGAGCCTATTGAAGCCACATCCCGTATTTTCTATTTTCAACCATGTTTGATTTTTAAATAATAGCGATTATTTATTATCTTAGTCTGAATAATTTATTTGTTCGTTCGATGTGCGGTTCGTGAGAATAGCACATTTATGGCCTATTCGTCTATCGGTTAGGACACAAGATTTTCATTCTTGTAAGAGCGGTTCGACTCCGCTATAGGCTACGAAAGTTTTTTCCAAGTTCTTTAAAAACTGGGCAATTAATTTATGTTAAATCCAATAAAACATTATCAAAATGGGAAAATGGATTAAAGGGTTTTTGACAGCATCGTTTATGCTGTTTGTAGCTGCCCTTGGTTTAGCGACCTTAACAAGCTGCAATTATGAGAGTGGTAACAGGAAAATCAAGAATTCAGACTCTGCTTTTGTGGTTGGAATTGTTGACAAGTACTGTCATCCAGAGATGTCTTCTGTTGATGAGGCTTTGATGCTTCAGCAGCAGATGTTAATGGAAGCTGACTATGAAAATGTATTCAGAAACATGCCGCCGCAAACACTAAAAGCAGTAGTTCATGTTATGATGCATAAGAATAGTACACCTACATTTACGGTCAAAGATATTGCTCAAGAGTATCTATCGAGTCAGAAAGTATATGACAATCTGCCCGATGATAACAAGCAAGATCAAGATGTAGGCTCTGATCCGAAGTTACTTGATGAACATGATAGCATAGGAGGAAAGTAACATGGAAACAAGAGCTATCGTAATTCTTTATGAGGGAACTAAAGTTCCTGAAAGAGTAATGATCAAACTTGCTCAGATTCTCCGTAAGGAGAAGATAACAAGTGATCGTGACATGTCTATTTCAGAGCTTGATCAGAGCGATATTGCAAAAACTTTAGTGAAAGCTAAAGCTGCAGAAACTATTACATTCAAACATGTGATAGAAAAAGATCCTACTGAGCAAGCAATGATATACCTGAAAGGTTATTTCGGTGAAGAAGTATGGATTAATCCAGTGCTTTTTGGAGTTAACCTTATGGGCGCAAAGAACAGCCTTACGGAAGAAGGAAAAACCGCTCTACGCATATTGTGTAGAGATAACATCTCTTCGAATGTTGCTATGAAGTACAATTTTACACAAGCTCACCTGACAGCTATTAAAGCCGTCGTAACATCAATGTAATGAAACACTATGATGATCACCATATGGTGGTAGAGAAAGAGAGTAAAAGAACAGAACGTGCAAGACATATTAATGCAAGACCATACAAACGTTCTAAGTACAAACATAAAAACTACGAAGAAGATGTATAAGGTAGAACTTTGGAGCCGTAATTCTCATGGTAACAAAAAAGACCTGATTTCAACATCTTTGTATCCTACAAAGGAAGAAGCTGATGCTGCGAGAATAGTCTTAATAAGACTATCTCGTGGCAGAACGTTTGTCCCAATAGATGCAGAATGTGTGAAATTAGGCAGGCCAGAAGTGGCTATTTTCAACGAAACTAACTATATTGTTTGTTAGAATCGTTTAACATAATATTAATTTTTAAAATCATTATCAAAATGGCAAAAGAAACAAAGAAACCAGCAAGCACTGCAGTAGCAGTAACAGAAGACAACGTGATGGAGCAGATCAAGAATGGCAATATCTTGGCTGAAGCTAACGTCAAAGCAGCTATTGAAGAGATTCAGAAGCAGAAGGACGAAAAGCAGAAGAAAGAGGCTATGGATATGATCTGTAGAGCTAAGTATCTGAACAACAAGGCTCTTCTTGAGCTTCGTGCACGTCGTCGTGAAGAGAAGAACAACAAGGAATACCTCACCGAAACGAAGAATATCCTTGATGAGGTGCTTGGTGGTAAGATTACTCCTATAGAGTACAAGAAGAAGTGTGAAGATCTGCGCGAAGAATTCCGTAAGAAGAACCGCGAGAGTGACAAACAACTTTCTGAGGAAATGCAGGAGCTGCGAGAGAGCTTTGAAGGCCGCTGGCAGTATTGGTGGGATTAATAATCCTACGAGTGCACAATTAGCGTTGAGTTAGCAGAGTCTTAGAACCAGTCTAACACGGAGACTACGGATAGTTTAAAGAATTTGGTCCGACAGTGACGTAATTAAGAAAACACCATTCAGTGAATTAACACTGACACAAGAGCCTTGAGCCATGTGTAACGCAAACAGCGAGGACACGCTGTATAATATGTCCAATTATGATCAAACAATTACAGTATGCGAACCATAGAGTCGGTGCTCCTATAAGGAATCCTCATTGGTGAGGTAAGTAGACACTGTACTGTGTATCAAGAAACAGATACATGCGAATTATACGAGAGTCTTGAACCAGTTATATGAAACATATTTGTAAGAAGCTTATAAATGCGTTTTAAAGCGTTTAAACAAGTCAAGTGGATTAGCTACCCACAAGATGCGTTAGAACGTCTTAGAACGCATGTAAATAGCTTTATTCAGGATCTTTGGGATTGATCACCTAAGGATTCACTAAGAAAGAAGCATATCCGTATGAGGTATACGACCAAGACGCGGGTTCGAATCCCGCCAGCTCCACTATAAAAAAAATAGAGAGGAGGAGAATCTTGTAAGGGGACTCTTAATAGAGCAGTACGTAGATCAACCCTCCTACAATGGGGCTGTGTGGTTTTGATTGGCGTGGAAGTAAATACACCTATTTAGTTAGGAAGGATACTGTATAAATTCAAATGGCAACTTTAATGTTGTTGACTATACTTGCGTAGCGTAAGTAATAAGTCAGGTGGATGCGAAACCTACCAAAGTGGTTTAGATTCGGGAGGTAAAGGTAAATTGGTATTAACAATTTTTTATTCTACTATAACTCTCTGCGGGTTCGATTCCCGCACCTCCCACGATTATGAAGACAGGATATAAAGAGATGCTCCGTAACAGGTTACCTGATTACGTTGATTTGGCACTAAAGTGGTGTCGAGTCAAAGAGCTTTGGATTAACCATGTCTATAATTCTCAGATAAATATATACGCAGATAAACAAGAGCGTTATAATGCTACACGCATAGCTCTTGGAATATCATCAAAAAAGCGTATATTTAAGTTTGAGGATAGTATAGATTGGGTTTGGATTTCTGAAGAAGAAAAAGAAAGATTGGTACCAGCTATAGGTTGGATCAACTTCTTTAAAATCTATTATCCATTTATTGAAAACAAATGGAGAATAAATCTCTCGTTAGGTAGGACGGAACAAAGTTTTATTGATGAACTGTCTTCTGGATACCTAAAAACAGTTAATGATTCTGTAAAGAATAAGTTAGCAGTTTTTATTACTAATTATTTGAAAAAATGATTATGTATTTTCCACGTACCAAAAAGATGTATCTTGCTGAATATGTAGGATGGGATTGGAAAGTTGTTTGTTATAAAGAAGGATGTTATAATTTTGCATACAAATGGAATGTTATAATACCATCTAAATTTCATCATTTGATGAAAAACGACGATATTGTAAATCTATTAGGTTGGATTCATGAAAATATTGTAATGAAATTAGAAGATTTAACGTATATTACACTTAATGTATTGATACGAATATCAACGGGTCTTTTAAATAAATGCGATATTGACACGGAAACAAAGATAGAATTACATTATATAATCGTTTCTCAATTGAGAAGCAGAAAATCCTACTTAATTAGTGAAGATTTACCTTTTTAGCTATAGATCATTGGGTTGGTCTATAGCTCCTATTGTGGTCAAGCTATATCCACGATGCGAGTGACACGCTTATAAATAGCTCTATTTGTTTTGAAAAATCCACGTATTACCCCAAAGGAAGTGGAGATTATCAAAAGCGCGCAAGCTGGTAACATATCAGCTTTTAATAAACTTTTTCATCGCTACAAAGGATTCGTTGATACGATCCTGTACTACTATATTAAAGATATGGATGAAGCGAAGGACATAACTAACATTGTGTTCTTGAAAGTTTATGAAAAACTCTCTCAATTCACAGACTATGACTCATTTGGAGGATGGCTGAGAATTTTAACAAACCGTACAGCAATTGATTACTTACGTAGTGTCAAGAACCACGCGAAACCTGTAGGAGAAGAAAGTGAAAGACTATCGCTTGCCTCTTCTATATCTTCCGATGAAGATGATCTTGTCAATCGTCTTGCATACGAAAGAATACTCGAAGAATTTGAAAAATTCCCTGCTCACATGAAGCAGATTCTTGAGTTATTCTACGTGAATAATATGACTGTTGTACAAATTAGTGAAGCTTTGAGAATCCCCACTGGAACTATTAAGTCGATTTTATCAAGGACTCGAAAGCAAATCAAAAAATCGTTTAACCAGAATTAAAAAAAATGGACTTACTTTGGTTTTTCATTGGAATCCTTATTATCTTTTGTATCGGTCGATACAATGAGAGTAATAAGTTGTTTTGGATACTGTTAATATCATTTGTTGGTAGTTTTACAGTAGCTACAATCATTACGAAAGTGACATCGTATGATTCTAATGAAGCTAAGAAGAAGGAGGTTCAGGTATGTAATCCCACGCAGGCGTCAAATAACGCATCAGGAATATTCCTCTTGGCAGATGCTATGTTAGGAGACACACAAAGCGTACAGCTAAAACCTGCGAGTCAGGAAACGTACATGCCTGAATTACTTTCAATTAGCTTCAATAGTCCGCTCGTTAATAGCGGAATAGTTTACTCACCCTTAAAACCACCACAACTATGTTACAATATTTCGACACTTCATGACATGTCATGAATTAACAAAACAGCATTCAATTAATTAACGTGAATTTTTCACAAGTAAATAACTTTTAAATCATTATCAAAATGAGTAAGAAGAATAAAGGCGCAAAGCCACAGTCAAAGTCAGCTAACAAGGCTGCAAACGCAGCTCCTCAGGTAGAAGCTCCAACAGTGGAGACTAAGAAAGAGGAGAAGGTAGAAGAGCCTAAAGTAGAAGAGATTCAGACACCCGCTAACCCAATGAGCGAATTCACTGAGGAGGTGAAGAAGGCTACAGCACGTGGACTCGATCCAAACCGTACAGTAGACTTGCTCAATCTCAGTCACTCTTATTTCCACGACCCAGATGCTGCAGCAGAGCGTTATGGAATTAAGAAGGAAGTAGCTATCACAATGGATAAGTGTACAGCTATCGGTGTGATGACTATGTTTGCTCAGGAAGTAGCTCTTGCTGACACCCCATGGTCTCGTACAATGCGTCCAGCAGTACTGGAGAACATGGCAGAAGTTGCGAAGGAGATTGGTGTAACAATCAACCTCAAGTCATTACCAGCTCCTGACAAGAATGGTAACGTAACTATTACCCAAGAGAACGTGAAAGTCTCTGCGGAAACTAAGAAGAAGCTTAAGGAGGAGAAGGAACTCCTTGAGGAGAAGCCAGAATTGGATGTTAACAAGATTGAGAATAAGATTCAGCTCCGCAAGAGCCTTCTTATCTTCTTGTCTGAGCGCAAGGATTATCTTGAGAACATTCAGAAGGCTATCAGTCTTTATGCAGCATATCTGGAGAAAGAGAAAGCCGACGCCACCAAGGGCATGTCTCGTATTCAGTTATTGCATAGCCTTATCGAGCTTGTTGGAGAGGCTCCGATTGTAATGAATGGAATTGGTTCCTTTCTTTACACCGTTACCGCTACAACAAAGTCTCCAGTACCAGCCTTCTGTCACCTCAAGAACACGGTTACAGATCACGCCACAGGAAACTGTGAGTATGACAATCACTTTATAGCTGATGTTGTACGCGAGCTTGTAATCTGGAAGGCTAACATTTACAGAGCTGCAAACGAGAAGTCAATTGAGGCTGTAAAGAAGAATCTCGAGGTGCTCAAGAAAGACGCTAAGAAGAACGGGCAGGCTATTAAGGATCAGGAGGAACGTCTTGAAACGCTTAAGAACGGTGACAAAGTATTTGATGCAACAATCGCATGCGTCACAGAGCCATCTGCAGATACAATCGAGTCTTTCTTGCAGAAACATGCAGAGAAGGATCAGGTAGCGATGAAGATGTTCAGATCTCTTTCTGAGAGTCTCTATCGTGGTATTAATCTTAAGGGTGTTAAGACAGACAGCTTGCTCGCAAACATGAAGATGCAGGCTGGAGTGATAACAAACATGTTCCGTGATCCTAACATGCAGTTTGTAAACTATAAGGAGTCTGAGATTCCTGAGTTGCAATTCATGAAGGAAGGCGAAACCGAAGAGCCAAAAAAGGAGCCTAAAGAGGCACCTAAGGAGGAGTCTAAGGAAGAACCTAAGACGGAGGGTGAGCCAGAAAAGACAGAAGAGTCAAAAAACTAATTCAGACTGCCAAAGAAAAAATTCGCGAAGTTGGTAGTCGTATTGGTAAGGCTTACAAAGTCTTGAAAGGCGAGTAAATCTATCAAAGATGAAAAAATTAACAACATTTCTCTGCAGCGTGGCATTCGCTCTTAGTGGCGTGTGCCTTGCTGTGAGTAAATCGGAACCACTACGGTTGCCTGGAAATACTGTAGTGTATGCGGAGCCTATGAAACCAATACCAGCTCCGTTTTTCTTGAATCAGAGTAACACTGAAAAAGAAGCTAAAAAGGACACTGTGTTTACCCAAGTGGTAAAACACGATACAGTCCAAGTAACTAACACAAAGTTCAAGTACGTTGTAAAGGTTCGTACTGAAGCTAAAGCTGAGACTCCGTATCTCCCAGCTTTTAGTATAACAATACCGAAGGGGAGTTGGGAAACCTCCCATGATTCTACAAAAGTAGTATCAGAATAAAAGAACCGAGTGTATACCGTATATAGTCGGAGCTCCTGTATATTATAAGCTATGCGCTTAGTATGCAGGAGCAGCACATTAGTTCCATATAAGGTCTCATTAGCCTTAGGAACGAATTAACTTGATCCGAAAATATGTTAGCGCTCTCAAAGCGTGAGAAACCCAAAAGATAGGATGGAAGACATTTAAGCGTGAAAAACTTATTTGTATTAGGGATAGCGTCGTATCAAACCCTATTCATATTGAAATGAGAACCGTCTGGTGATGGATATATGAGAACCGCGCGTAAGTTGTGAGTTGACAATCACACAGAATTGATGCCGTATCGGAAATGTATACTATGATACTATGTATATAAGAACGTTACACGAGATGAAGCTATAATAAGAAACCCCGAAGAATATAGTACATGGTATGGCTATATGAAGGCAAGGCCAACTCTATTATAGAAGTATCTACTAAAACCCAGCTCAGTGTTCCTCTACCACCAAAGTAGAGTATGAAGGAGTGAAAAAATGTATGGAGTATAACTATATCGTGAAAGGGATAATACCCACGAAGTATACCGTAACTATGCTGGCTATGTAAAACCCGACTGTTCGATTCAGTCACCTTTTGGGTCACCTTAGGGTCCAGGGACGGGGTAAAACGCCTGATATATGATGAAATACGTCCGCCAGGCTTTGGTCGTTTATGCGGGATATAAAAGTAAAATGACTAGCAGGTTGTGCAATACCTGAATGCAGAAATGCTACGCGAAACGAGGCCGCGGTCAAAGTCTGATTTGAGTGTACACAGCTCTTTGGGTGGAGTGAAGATGTAAGTGGTACAATAGGAAGAGTTGATAAAAACAATTCTCCAATGCGATGATAACGTTACAATCATGGTAGCCGCACTCAGAGGCGATACTGGGAAAACTTTATTTAGGTAGACCTGATTCCGAATGCCATATTGCCAATGGTAATGAAAGATCCGTCAACCTTCAATAGCTACAAGTATTAGTGCTTTGCATTATATTTACAATATTATATAGTCTCTACAGAGTAGTAAGCTGGTATATTATATATGAGTAAGTGTATAGCTTTAGATAAGTATTAAGAAAAGAGAGTTAGAGAGAAAACAAACATGTTTAACAAAAATGGATGTCTCCCGATAGATATACCCCTTTCGTTGTAAGAAAGAAATTGAGTCGGAAATCCGAGTGCCAACCGTAACTTTGAAAAAATTATGCAGAATAAACTATACGATTCCGTCTCGAGCTTGAGTCGCCGAACGTAACTACTAATAGGTAGCAACGGACGGTATTGAAGCAGGACAGCAAATCCTTATAGATTTATAGAGCAGTTATCAGTAAACTGATGGGCAGCAACAAAACTTAAGTACGTCCTTGCAATAAGGATAGGGAGTTAGTGACTCATTAATACATCCTGTCTCGGTGTGTTAAAAAGGAATGTTGTGGGTGACAAGGGTAATGATAGGGTTAAATTCCCGAGTGTTCGTGCACTGTCTCGAAGAAATGAGAGATTAAAAACAAATGAGGAAGCTTATCCAATAGTAAAAACAGCCGTAGTATCTGTGATCCCCCTGAAGGTGAGATAGTTCGATAAAGAAACGTAAATTGTGTATCCCACGTATAAGATTGGATACTAACATAAGAGATAATCTGTGGTGAATTAACAATCATCGGTAGTTACTTTTAAGTATGTGGAAAGTACGAGAAGAAATTACCAAAGTTTTTGTGGGTCAATCGTATGTGGAAACTTACATCTGTATCTCAGCACTGTAACCCTCCGCGAATCCTGAATCATCAGAGACTTTGACGGATACAGAATAGTATACTTCACATATTGTTTATTAGAATTAAACAATGAATTACATAAATCATTGCACTTGATTGTGCACATTCAACATTCAAAGCTTATGATAGCAATTTTAATGATGGGCTAAGTTAATCCTACCGTTGGATTCCCGTTACATGAGTTGAGCTTCACTTAGAGGAATATAGAAATGTAACAGTTAAAATTGGAAGCGTGCTTCCCATTAGAATAGCAATTGAAGTTGATTTTTTCACAACATTCAGACCCAATGAGGCAGTAATGTTTCACTTTATAAAGCTGTATTTCAGCGTAAAACTTTATTATTAATTTCATCGTTGGTTTATCAAAAACGATGTCAAAAAGGATGAAAAATTATGGAAACTGTAAAAGCATCAGTAGTAGCAAACAATCGTAAGTCACTCTCAATCGTAGGCCAGAACTTTGGCTGTCAGTATTATCGCCCAGAGGCACGTCAGAACGCTGTTAACTTCGACGAGAAGAAGCGTAAGATCGAGCAGGATGGCAATGTTGAGCTCACAACGAATCGTGCAACAAAGCGCTACCTCGTTAAGGGTTATGACGTAGTGAGCATTCAGCTCGGTAACGACATCACTGGTTCTCCAGTAGTGTTCATCAACAAGGATGATCAGGCAAGTGAGGTAGCAATGCCAATCTCTCCAGATTTGTCTAAGGTTGGTAAGGTAACAGAGGATGCTGTATCTAAGGCTCTTCGTGGTGACAAGAACATCATCTTCTCTGACGTAGAGAAGTTGGTTATGCAGTGTAACGCTGCAAATCAGGCTGAAATTAGCCGTATTGAGGAGCTTAAGGCTAACCTCGATAAGGAGTTGCAGTCTCTTCAGAATGCAATTGCTGGTAACATCAAGAAGCTCGATGATTACAATCACGAGATGGCTGCAAGCACCAACGCTGCAGAAGGTGTAACCGTAACAATCACAGAGGACTAAACATATGGAAAAGCTTGTATCTGATGCAAGCAAACTGTTAATGCAAGTCCTAATGACTGATTCCAAAGTGTCTGTAAAGATACTTGACAACGCAAACGATGCGGAAAAGTACAAGATTTGTATAATCCAAGATAATGGTACTATTGTTCTTGGAAAGACATCTGTGCGTTGGTGGAATCAGCTGTTAGGCTGTCAGGACAAGATTCCATTTGATAGTTTTGCTTTGAAAGTGTGGGACGCTTTGGTAGATTTATCAAGCGGCCTTAACAATAAAGCTATTCTCAATGGTTTATCTATTGAAGTAGTAAAGAAGTCAGTCCGTACAAAGGACTATGACTATGTTGTCCGTCGATTATATGATTGCTGGGCTCATGTTGCTCAGAAGAGCGAAGGATACCAAAAGGCTCTGTCTCCCGAGGGAGGCCCGGGTTCGGCCCAAGACTGTCCTGGTGGTACTTTCGCGTCCGACAAGCCACGTGAAATAGTAATCAACATCAACGGTACTAAGAAAACAATTCCTTTTATAGATAGTAATGGTGATCCACTGAATATAGGATTGGATTACGGATTTCTTGGATTTCGTAACTTGTAAGTGATATATCTGAGGATATAGAAGCATAATCCCGAGGGAAAATGCTTCATAACAAGCAGTTAAGAAAGAATAGAATGAAGTATGATGATTCTAAATTCGGATTATCGTTACTTGGTTATTTACAGTTATCCATTTCCCCGAGGGGATTGGGGTGTGCTTCCTGCGGGAGGCGCACCTCGCGGATTAACTTTAAGTAAACTTGGTTCGATTCCAAGCTATGAGCAAGTGTAGGTAAATGATCTCTCGAATTCATATTTTTTGAAGTTTAATTTTAATCAAAATCTAATTATGAGTAAGAATAAATCAATTGAATTGAATTCAGCAAAGATCATCAATATCCGTAAGAATCTTGATATGACAATCAACAAGTATTGGAAGATCATTCGTGCGGAAAACGTAATGGCTAAGAAGGCTATTGCAGCAGGCCAGGGTTCTGGCTACGACCTCAAGGGTTTGTACAATGAAATTACACAGATGAGTGAGAAGCGTATTATCATTAAGGGTATGCTTATGTTGCTCAATATGGGTATTACAGAGTTCAACTATGAGGAGTTTAAGAAGACCAATAACTATGCTATTTTTGCAGCTGGTGAAGCTAAGGAGGCTATCGCTCAGCTTAAGATGATTCCTACCATTAATCCTTCTGAGAAGGCATCTAAGGGTAAGAAGCATATGGGTAAGACAGAATCTTTTACCTCAGCAAAGATTGCATCTCTCGTTAAGGAGAGCCAGTTGAAGGCAAATAAGTTTGACGCTAAGCTCAAGGAGTTTAACGACAATACTAACATAACATGTACTGATGATATTGCAGAAAAGTTCTCTATGGACTTAGCAGTATAATATCGGCACAAGTATATGGTGTACAAGGACCAGCATTTATGCGACAGTTCGAGGCTGTCTATACTTTCATTTTAAGGCCATTTAGAGGCCTTCTGAGGCGTTTTAATACGTTTCCAGGACAATTCACCGCAGAGGTGGAAATAGCGCCTTAGAACGTAACTATTTAAATCATTATCAAAATGGATAAGAATTTGCAACCAAACATATCAGACCCAAACGTTATATATAACACAGTAAAGAATAATCGTAAAGCATACTTGAAAGCTCACTTCTGTGTACGTTCAAAGAAACAACCATGGTATATGCTTACTAAAGGTAAGTGTAAGAACTATGAAGAGCGTATGAAGAGTTGGGGTGCTTGTGTAGATTACTTTGACGTTCCATCAGAAACTAAAGTTATGAGCGAACGAGTTGTTATTAAAAGTATTGGAAGTGCAAACTTTATGGAGCGATTAGCTCAACATAAACTTGCAAAGTGGGTACGTAAAAACCCAGCACCATGTGATGAAATGGATTTGTTTAAGAACGAATTCCTTGAACCATGGAAAGAAGAGCGAGATAAAGCTCTTGAATATTTTCGAGATATCGTAGTTTCGATATATGACAAAACAGTATTACCGTATGACCGCAAAAAGGCATTGATTGTGCCTATGATAGATATGGGTGGAAGAGTCTATTCATATCCAAATATGGACCCGATTACGATCGGTTATCCATTATGTAAGTTTGCTGGAAAACGGTTCGTTAAGAAAGATGCTGTAGTGGACGTATGTAAAGAGGCACTTAAGAAAGTGTCTAAGTCAGGATATAACTGTAAATCAGTTGACTATACATACGAACGCAAGGTGTTGCTCAGTGTAGCAGCATAACAGTGCTGGTGGTGACACTCTTCGTCCCACCAACACTTTAAAAAGGAGAGTTGGCTGAGTGGTCTAAAGCGCTGGTCTTGAAAACCAGAGGGCGGTAAAACGCTCCAAGAGTTCGAATCTCTTACTCTCCTCCAACATTGGAGATTTAAGCCTAATTGGTAAGGCAACAGTTTGCTAAACTGTCAGTAATCGTAGCAATATGATGTATAGGTTCGAGCCCTATAATCTCCGCAATACTTAAAATCAATAATATGTTAACAATAGTATTAAGTGCAATACTTGGATTATTTATTGGTATAATATTATTCCCAATAGGATTGTTTCTTAGAGCAAGGAAATCTGGTTGGGATGATAGTAATATCTTTAATATATTTCATGTGTTGTTTCATTTAGCCTTACATCCTGATGATTTCACCAAGATGTATTACAAGAACGGAAAGAAGCCGTTCTGGTACTTAACAAAAGATGAGTTTTCAGAAGTCTTATATGTAAGACCATAGTAATAAATAAATATAAACAATATGAATTACGTAAAACCATCAGTTATCCAAATCAAAGTAGAGAACTTTAACCTTATGTCAGCTTCTAATAAAGAAGGTTCAACATGGGTTAATGGAAACGCTACTGGTTGTGAAAAACCAGTAACTATTGATGATTTGGAAAAGAGTGATGAGGAATGCTCAGGTAATTAACCTGAGCTTCCTTAACTATTATTGATTAGCTGTAGATGGTCTAAATGTTGGTTCGATTCCAATATACAGCACATACGTTTACTTAGAGTCATTGAACCATGTTTATACGAAATTTTAAAGTCGTTACATACGACATAGAGATTTTCCAAAACTGTTTTCATTGTACATGTAAGGACACAGAGACACAAGAGTTATTACTTTTTGAAATATCTAATAGAAAGAATCAGCTAACAGAGTTAGTTGATTTTTTCGTTTCTAAAGACATAATATTTTGTGGCTATAACAACAAGCATTATGACGACGTGGTTATAAACTATATTATAGATCTTCAAAGACAATTGAGTCATAGAACCAGTCAAGAAGCCTGTAGGTCGTTATATAAGCTGTCTAAGTGTATAATAGAATCAGAAGACGGAGATATAGAAAGATTCAAGAGATGGAAATATGCAAATAAATTCAACTCTATGGATCTTTTGACTATGCAATTTAGTTCAAAGTTAAGAGTAGGTCTTAAAGAAATGCAATTAACTATGCACTATAAAAACGTTCAGGAATATTCAGGTTCATTTGATTTACCAATCGAAGACTCTGATATTGACGAAATGATTGCATATAATATAAACGATGTTGAATCTACTACAGATCTATTAGATAGACTTGAAGAAGATATAAAACTTCGTTTATATATTGAAGATGAATATGGAATTCCATGTTTGTCTTTCGATGGAGTAAAAATTGGAGAATCCATCCTTGCTAAGCTTTATTGTGAGAAAACAGGCGTAGATATAAAAGAACTCAAAAAAAATCAAGAGCCAGTTGAAGGCATAAAGCTAAAGGATGTGATTTTCCATTTTATACAATATAAAAATCCGAAATTACAAGACGTTCTCGAAGATATGAAAAAACAAGTAGTTGATTCGCATGAACGCAAAGGCTATGAGAAGAAGTTTGTTCTCTCAAACTTAGGCTATTCCGTTGGTGTTGGTGGATTACATTCTATCAACAAACCAGGAATCTTCCGTCCTAACGAGAATGAGTATATTGGGCACAGTGATGTGGCGTCGATGTACCCATCGTTGTTAATTAAATACAACCTTGCTCCAAGTCGTGTAGGAAAAGAATTTTTGCAGGTCTACACTGGCGTTTACAACGACAGAATTTATGCAAAACATAATCAACAGAAACTTAAGGACAAGACACTAAAACTTGCCCTTAACGCTGTAACGGGGAAAATGCAAGAAGAATCAAGTTGGTTATACGATCCATTTAACGTCTTCCGAATAAGAATCAACGGACAGTTGATATTACTTATGTTAATAGAACGTTTGCTGGAGTTAGATTGTAGGATCATACAAGCTAACACAGACGGTGTAGTGTATATAGCTAAGGAAGAGAATCGTAGTAGAATTCAGGAAGCTATTGCAAAAGTAGAAGCTATTACACAACTTGTATTTGAAAGCAATGATTATGAAGCGTTTTATCAGTACGCAATTAATGATTATTTCGGTATCATTAAGGGATACTCTGAATCCAAAGACCCTAATCTGATAGAAAAGAAAGGAATGTTTATAACCGAGACCAAGCTTGGGAAAGGATTAGCACCAGTCGTAATTCCTAAAGCGGTTATAAATTATTTTCTTACAAAACAACCAGTTAAAGAGTTTATAATGTCTGATAAAGACATCAAAGACTTTATGATTGGTCAGCGTGTAGCCAAAAAGTTCGATGTATATCACGGAAGTGAGAAAGTACAGAGAATTAATAGGTTTTACGCTTCTACAAACGATTATTATTTATTCAAGAGAAAATATAATGAGAAGTTAAGAGAGTTTGAATTTTCTTATCAAGGTAAAAAAGTTGATATAAAGAAATATACAGACATAAATCTTTTGACAGAATCAGGAGTTACTATCTTGAATACGTATGACGAAAAGCCTATAGAGCATCGTCATATAAACTATCAGTACTACATATCTAAAGCAAGTAAAATTATTAGCGAGCTTACGAGTGTACAACTGAGTTTGTTTGACGATCAGACTTGTTAACCAAAGAGTATAAAAGTATGATTATTGAATTAAACACAAAACTTCTGGATTATCCAGATAAACTAAATTTAAATCAATTAGTCTTCCTAAGTATGGTATTGGATAAGAATCAAAAAGCCAATAATCAAGACGTCCGCAAAATTGTCAGCCTAATTAGCGACGACGAAATATCATACTTAATCGAACAAGGACTTATTACCTCGATAGAGAGAGGGAATTCAATTACATATCAAGAATCTGAAAAGCTTACAGCTTATATCGAACCAGATCGTAGCTATTTTGATCAGTTTTACGATATGTACCCAGTTTATGTTGTTCGTCCAGATGGAGAAAAAGTCTATCTTAGAACGAATAAGAATAAATGCAGAAATCTTTATAATTCCTATGTTAGTAAAAGCTATACCAAAGCTGAACATATTAACAAATGCTTAGTTAAGGAACTTGAGAAGAAAACCAAGTTAGGCAAAATAGGATATATGAAGACTATGTGGAGATGGTTACAAGACCATCAGTGGGAAGAAATTGAAGAAGAGATGCTAAGTGAACAGCAAGAGCAAAATACAGAGACATATGGAACAGAACTTATCTAATTTGATACGTCCTATGTCTGTAGTTGCGAATGAAGCTGTTCAATATATTGCAGGCAGACGTGAACATAAAATCGTCAGCTTAAAAACAAGATGGAATAAGTTTAATAAGCAGTGTATGGGTGGAATTGAACCTAACACTGTACTTACCATTGCAGGTATCTCTGGAAGTGGAAAGAGTTCGTTTGCGAACTTAATTACCACAGACGTGATTGATTTAAATGAATCAGAAGATGTTATAGTACTAAACTTCTCTTTAGAGATGGTTGGTTTTAGGCAGGTTGGAAGAACGCTCTCAAATAAGCTAAGAAGAACGACTTCGACTCTGTATAGTTCTGAAAAGGACCTGGACGACAATACCTTCAGAATGGTCGTATCGGTAACCAATAAGCTAAAGGAGTACCCTATTTACTTTGTAGATAGTCCTACTACTCCCACGCAAGTTAAAGACATAATATTCCAATTCTATGACACGTATGTTAAAGGAACTAACAAGCATTTCTTGATAGTATACGATCATGCGTTACTAACAAAGCAAATAGGATCTGTATTAGAGACTATAAGCGAGTTAGAAAGAGTGTTCATACAAGCTAAGAAGCTACCAATGACAAGTATTATACAGCTTGCTCAGATGAACAGAAACATAGAATCTTCTGAGAGAATAAACAATCCGACAAGTCATTATCCTATGAGAAGTGATTTGTCATCATCAGACGCTATATTTCAAGCAAGCGATTACGTTTGCGTTATACATAGACCAGAAATATTGGGCATTCAAGAATACGGTCCGAATCATTTACCTACTTCTAACAAAGTATACATACACATGTTAAAGAACCGTGATGCGGGAAAACCATGTATACTTGAATTCGAGAATGACCTTGCGTTCAATAATCTGATAGAAGTATAAGCGTCAATTGTAAAACATTTTAAGGCTGAAATTTTATGAATACATATACTTTTACAACTGGCAACAATAGTAACAACAATATTAAGAAGTTTTTCACATTTTCCTTTCTCAAGAAGAATAAGCCTACAGACTATTCTGAGGTTTTCGATGACCTTATTCTTGACAATCTAATGGAGACGAATTCATATCTCAAGGATTACAAGACTAAGATGGAAGATGCAAAGATCTTTAAGGCCAGCACCGCTTCACTGAAGGGCAACGAGTTTGCAGAGGCGGCATCATTCCTTGCTAACTATAGCAAGAAGAAGACTTTTCCATTCACATTTGGTAAGGTTTACAAGCTTGCGGGCATTCCAGTTATCTTCTACGATGACGAGATTCAGATTGACCGCGACATTTACACATACGACGAATTTGAGAATCTTGCATTCTTGAATACGTTGAGTGCTCCAAAGAAGAAGATCATTATTGATATTTACACTAACAGTCACAATATCAATATTGAGATTAATAAATAATCTAAAACCTAAGAGTTAATGATTACATTACCTACATCTAAAGTTCCAGCAGTTTCAGTTAATCCACGTTTCTTAATTATCTATGGTCGTCCAAAGTCTGGTAAGACATCAGCTTTGGCACAGTTAGAAAATAACTTAATCATAGACTTAGAAGGTGGTTCTACGTTTATTGATGCTATGGCAATACAATGTCGTAACATTAGTGACTTAGGAGAAGCTGCTCAAGCCATTAGAGCTAAGAATAAAGAAGTAGGGCATAATTTCTATAACCGTATTACAATAGACAACGCTACTCGATTAGAGGAGATTTGTTTAAGTTATGCTGCTACTTTATATCGTCAAAGTCCAGTTGGAAAGAATTGGAAGGGAGACGATGTTCGTACATTACCTAACGGTTCTGGCTATTTCTATATTAGACAGGCAGTACGTAAGGTAATTGACATGTTTAAAGAGCTTTGTGACGAGTTCATATTGGTCGGACATGTTAAAGATGTACAGATTGATAACAACGGAGAAGAGTTGTCAGAAATGGCACTTGACTTAGTTGGAAAGCTTTCTGCAATTATATGCGGAGAAGCTGACGCAGTAGGTCTTGTTTACCGAAAGGGAAATGAGACTCATATAAGTTTCAAAGGAGGAGATGGTTCTATTAAGGAGGCCCGTGCTCCACACCTAAGAGGACAGGATATAGTCATCGCCAAAGGAAACGATGATGGAAGCATAACAACCTATTGGGATAAGGTTTATAAGGATTAATCCCTATTATTTTAAGAAGTTATAACTCAATAAAATTAAGAAATTATGTATAGTACAAGTACAGCTGTTACAAATAATAACGAGTCTAATGGTTCTTATATGCCAGTTGGTATTAATGAGAACGTATTCTTGAAATCTGTAGAGGCTAAGAAGTCTCCAAACGGTCATGATTTTCTTGAAATTACATTCGAGAATAGTGAGGGTAAAACCGCAACAATGACAGAGTGGAAGAACGAAAAGAGCATGTGGGTTAAGACCGACGAGGATTTACAGCGTCGTGATAACTTACAGTTTGGTCGAATTATGCAGGTTATCAACTGTTATCTCCCTAATGTTGAAGGTGAGTTTAACACTTTCAAGGAGATGATAGATTGGGTACAGGCGACTCTATCTCCTATGGTAGCAACTAAGAAGGCTTTACGTCTGAAGGTTGTTTACGATAAGAATAACTATACTCAGGTATCTAAGAATGGTATCTTTGTAGAGCCAATGGATAAGGCTGAAACAGAGATTAAGAAGTTCTCTCGTGACAGTTTTGAGCGACAGGTAGTCGCAGATGTTGAGAAATCAACAGACCCTCTTGCTTCAGCTACAAATGCTGATAGTACTCAGGCATCAGGTAGTGACGACCTCCCATTTTAATGGTAAATAGTCACTGGTGGACAGATTCAAATGAGTCTAACAGTTTTGAGGTTCTGTAAAAACCTCACACGGGATGTATGGTAATATGTTTCACTGCCATAACTTTTCATATAGGAGGTTCGATTCCTCCTCATCCCACTATAAGACCTAATTTTGCCAATTAGGCTTGGGTGGTAAACTTAATAACCGATGGGAGCATACTGTCCATAAACAAAGTGTATGAAGCGCTAAGGAACAATGCGTAAACTATCTTAGGATGCTGGCGAGCTAATTGTGTAGTTGGAAAGGTTAACAGAACTTACATGAATACGTAGAATTGACAGGCTATCAATTCGATTAAATCAAACAGCAATGACGTGTAATAAGGTTATGCCTGCGTTAAGTGTATTCTTGCTCTGACACGGAGAGGGCGCGTTTGATTTAAGGCTATTTAGGAGCGATCTAAGACACTTTAGATTAGACTTTGGTGTAGTTGTTAAGAGAAATGATTTAAGGCTCTTAGAACGCAAATAAATAGCCTATTACAAGACATGCTAACTGGAAGTTGGGAGTGGCCTAAAGGCGGCTCGTGCCGAGTAGATACTGGAGTGGTTCGAATCCACTGGTCTTGACTAAAATTATTACTATGGAACGTAAAGATTTTGAAGAAGAGGTTTTAGATTATGCAAATAATCGTAAACCTAAAAGCTGGAGAGTCGGGCAAGCTGTATTTAATTATATAGATAATCAATATGGTGTTGCTCGAGACGTACAGTTTAAAGAAAATGTAGATTGTTTTTATGATGATAAACAGATTAAAGACTTTCTAAGATTATCCTATAATAGGGTTCGTAAAAAGAAAGGTTGGTAGAACCTTGGGGGTATTTTGGAACAAGCATAAGTTCGATTCTTATGATACCTACACTAACAAGAACTTATAAGTCAAATGTATAGTACAAAAACAGCAATTACAATGAGTCTTAAAGACTTGTTGTCCATGTTGGATGACGAAAGTATCTATACATACTACTTAGGTAGTATAAAAATAGGGAAACTTATCAACAGTCCATTAAGGAATGATGATAAGAATCCCTCTTTTGCTATATTCCGAGGTAAACAAGGCGGATTATTCTTCAAGGACCACGGTACTGGAGATGGAGGCAATGCTCTAAAATTCGTTAAGTTAATCAAAGGAATAGAAACAAGAGAAGAGTTTGAAAGGGAATTACTGAGGATAGTTCGTAAAATGAATCCTAATATGTCTATACGTCAACAGACTTACACCCAAAACGTAAGTAATGTTATGGATATAGGAATTGTTAGACAGCCATTCACAGATATAGATAAAAGATATTGGAAGCAATTTCATATCTCACTTGATACGTTAAAGAAATATCAAGTGTTTAGCATTAAATACTTTCTTTGTAATAGAGTCGTCAGAGGAACCTACAAAGAAACTAATCCTATATATGCATATAAGGTATATGATAGATTTAAGATTTATCGACCTTTAGCATCCAAGTATACTAAATGGCGTACTAATTTGACGAATGAGTACGTTCAGGGATTAGCCGAGTTGCCTAAGGATGGAGGTAATCTCTTGATAATCACAAAGTCTTTAAAAGATGTTATGTGTTTATATGAGATGGGTTATAATGCAATCGCAGCTTCAAGCGAAACAACATTTATTCCAGATGATATTATTAAATCATTGAGGAGTAAATGGAAACATATACTCATACTATATGATAGAGACCAAACAGGAATGTTAAGAGCTCGTAAATATAGTAAAGAGTATAAATTTGATGCTTTCTTCGTTCATAAGAAGTTTAAATCGAAAGACATATCAGATGCAGTAAAATCTAATGGTTTTAATACTGTAAAAGATTGGCTTTCACAAACATTAAAGAAGTATGATTGAAACATTGATTCTGGCTATTTCGTTCGGAATAATTGGAGGTATGTTAGGGTTTACTCTAATGTACAAAACATCTCCAACTATAAAGATGAAGAACGGCCGCGTACGATATATAGATTGTATAGATACAGAGTATATTACTGTGTCTGACAAGAGTGGCGTAGAGATACTTAACGCAGCTTTTGCTAAGAATAAGAACGGTATAAACTTTGTTGAGTATGCCACAAAAATCTAAAGGGAGAGTTAGGAATGCGACTAAGGTCGATAAGTATGGTTTACACTTTCGTAGTAAGCTCGAATGCTATACTTATGAAGCTTTTATGAATGCTGGAATACCAGTAGAATATGAGCCAAAGCATTTCACTCTCTTACCAAAATTCGAGTATAATCAGGAGAAAATACGAGCTATGACATATCTTCCAGACTTTATAGGAAAGGGGTTTGTCGTAGAATGTAAAGGCCTGATGGGTGATAGTTTCCCATTACGATGGAAGCTATTCAAATACTACTTGAAACAACACAGAAGTAAAATGAAGTGTTACCTTGTGAGAAATCATAAGCAAGTAGATGAAATGATTCAAGAACTTTTAAGTCAAAAAAATTATGGAAAAGAAAAACAATAACAGTAAGTTTATAAAGATAGGTAATAGTATTTCATTTAAGTTTAATACTGAAGGATTAGACTATAACTTACAGCCTGGATCAGTTTACACAGTAAGCTATGACGGGTTTGAAGAAAAGCTTATTTTATCTGAAGCACCAAGTCTGAAATTACCAGAGAAGGTGTATTCAAGTGAAAGTGATGATAAGTTTATGAAAAAGATTCTTAATCGCTTTCAGAAGTCTAAAGATGAAGTTACTGGTGTCATGCTATCTGGACTTAAGGGTTCTGGTAAGACTGTGATGTGTAAGAAAATCGCTTTAGATTCAAATCTCCCTATCATTTTGATAGATAAGTCACTTTACCCAAGCGTTCTATGTAAGTTGTTTAATTTGCTTGAAGACATAGATGTCTGCGCAATTATTGATGAGATAGACAAGCTTGGTAAAGATTATGACGATAGTTATCTTTTAAAGATTCTCGATGGTATTAACTCTTCTGGTAGAAAGTTGATGCTGTTCACATGTAACGATGATGATATGATTAGTGAATTCCTTATAGACAGATGCTCACGAATCCGTTATTGGAGAGAGTTTGACGAGATGAACAAAGAGTTGATTAAATCTATACTCGAAGATCGTCTTAACGATAAAGATGAGGTTAAGTCTGTATTTGATTTCATTGTTAGTCGTTTTGGTTGTGTTAGCTTTGATAATGTAAGTTCATTTGCTGAAGAGATAAATGAAAATCCTAAGGATACATTTGAAGAGTTATTTAATGACATGAACTTATCTGTAAAGTAATATGGAGATAACTGTACCTTATTACGAGGATGTTGAACGCATCTCGAACTCTAACATAGGCTGGTTCTTGAAGAAAGGGCCAGCCTATTTACATTCTATGCTAACAGGTAAAGCTGAAGGCGAAACAGGTCGCCAATTAGCTCGTGGAACTATGATTCACGAATATCTGTTACAGCCTGAAGAATTCCATAAAGACTATGTTGTGTGGGATAAAAGTAGACCTTCTTCAGCACAGCAGGAGAAGTTCTGTCAGGAGCTTGCACAGAGTGTTGAAATAGAGCCAAATAAAGCCGTTCTAAGCGCATATCGTGCGTCGTACAAGGGTTTACCCAAGTCAGATGATTTGGTGCTCCCTAAGGCTCTTAAAATGGCTGAGGAGTACTCTGATTATATAGAGTACCTTAAGATAAATGATAATCGAGAGATTATATCTCCATATGACGCTAAGATGTTAATGGAGGTGGCTGAGAACATTCGGAAACATAAACTTGCGTCTAAGCTACTTAAGAATGAGTATATTGGACAAGAGGATGAACTTCACCATGAATTCCATATAAATTGGAATATGTGTGGAGTTAATTGTAAATCATTACTTGATAGTGTTCATTTTGATTTTAAGAACAAAGTATGTACTTTGATGGACTTGAAGACAACTGTAAACATAGGTTGTTTTGAAGAGTCTATGAATCATTATGACTATTTAAGACAGCTGTGTTTTTACAAACACGCCTTAATGTGGTATATCGTAAATGTATTAAAAGAAGAACCAACTGTTGATTGGGATTTCAAATATTATATCATCGGTATAGATACGACTGGAAGTAATGAGATACGTGTTTTTGAATTTACAGAACATCAGGTTAATAGTAGATTAAAAACTATTATAGATGTTTTAGACCAAATACGCTGGCATCAGGCTAATGACAAGTGGGAACATACACTTGAGTATTATACTGGTGACGGAAGTGAAAAGTTAAATTTATAAATAAAAGAACCTATGAGTCACATTTATAACGTAGAAAACAAGTTTGACGATGAATTAGTAGTTAATACTTTTGAAGATACTTTATGTATTGAAAGTTTTGACGATTCTTTGTGTATTGAAGATTATAACAACCCACAGGATACTAGTTCTATATGTTAAATAAAAATATACTGTATGTTATTCCTTTGGTAATAAAAACTAAAGGAATTATTACAGAGAAGATATTATCTAATGCTTATATTAGTAAAGAAGGTTTAAATACTTACTTATATATTAGATTAACAACTAATAGTCCTAAGCATAGACATTGGATATATTTTTCGTTATCCAAAGAGAAGAGCTTCTACGGTTTTATTGATGGATTTTATAAATTCATAATACCTATAAATATTGTCTTGTGTGCAGATACTGTATATAAGTCTGGTGTTGGCATGTTGCCCAATAATAGAATTGAAGAATGTTTTGATTTTTGGAGAAAGTAAGTGTAATGAAAAACCCAGGCCGCTCATGAGAGTAGTCTGGGTTTATTTTTTATATTAATCGTTTTGTTTCATAATTTGATTTACAAAGTATCTATCTTTAGCTTCAGAACCGTATACCTATTCATAGAAATTATGATAAGGTAATAGCTTAAATAATGCTTTATTTGTTTTAGACCAACCTTTGTATTCTCCTCTTGAGACAGTAGGATTATACTTATTCTGGGTTTTTGTATTTTGAAAAGTATCATATAGGCTATTTGACATTGATGGGAAATACGTTCTCATAAACGTTTCAGAAACGTCTCCAATTTTATCAGTAACACTTGTTGCTGCTGTTGGTGACTTGATGTTGTTGAACATATCATCAGCTCTATACGGTGTTAAAGATTCCCATTCTAATCTATGCATTATATATGCGAGTAAATATAATCGCCTACGTTTATCTTTATCTGTTTCACCTTTAGCAGAATTAGTAATTATAGAAGCAAAGATTGAAATAATCTTACCTACTGCAATTTCTGTAATAATACGCTTTGTCGCATAGTTGATATATCTACTTTCCATATAGTCTTTTATAGAATCTTTGTTATTAAACTTAGAATTATAATAATCCTTAGCATCAACATAACCTTTCTTTACAGACATATTAACAACACTTCCAGATAAGAATTTTGCAAGAGTTCTTGCTATATAATAAAATCCTTTAACACCAGATCTAAATATACCACCATCCATTTGTTGAGTATCCATGTCATACACCGTATTACCAAATCTTTCAGACATCATCAATGGGGCGTATTGTCTATGAATCATAGCATAAGAACCTATAACTGTAGTAGTTATTTGGGCTTTTTGTGTAGGTGTCATCATACCATCAGCAGACTCTGAATATTTAATAATTCTGTTTCGCATTACATTTTCAGAACGTTCAAACGCTTCTTTATATTCACCTTCTACATTAAGAGAATTATCCTTTGCGGAAAGTATACTATAGGCTGTTTTTCCACTCCTCCATTCTTTCATAGCTTGTTTTTTCTCTTCTTTAGAAGCTTTAAACAAGTTTATATCCATATCTTCTTTAGTATAGAAATCTCCTTTATAATATCTATACGACAATAGCACAGATGTAGCTATTTGCGATTTAACAAGAAAATCAAATCCAGATAGCATGCCAAATATATAATTATCATTTACTGCATTAACAAGCCTATTCCTGTTTGAATTCTTAGCTTTCTTTTCGCCTTGATCTGATACATTAAAATATTCACATATAAGCATTAGTTTATCATTTGATAATCTATTAGCAATATAATTAGCTCCTAAGAAATTCTTAAATATATGAGCAGATACAATACCAGCAGCTTTTGTAGCTTCAGCAAATCCATATTTTCTACCAGTAATAGCGTTTATTATATGAGCTCTATATGCATCTAAGAAACCTACTCCAGCTACAGCTATATTCATACCAAGGTTTATGGCGGTTACTATTCTACCAAATAACTTAGCTAATTTATTCCAGTGAATTACTGTTAACTTCTTTCCACCAAACCATGGTATAGCGGTTGATACGTCAGAAGATCTAATGTTATACAAGTTCATCTATAGGAATTTCTTGGCAATTTGATACGTATTAGATTTAGAGCCTTCAACTCTTTGTTTTTCCCAGAACTTCAATGACTTGTTCTTATACACATCACGATTCTTCATCATGTCAGCAACTGTTTCACATTGATCTTTTACTTCAGATTTAAAGTGATAATCACTTGCTAATTTATAAGCCTCAGCCATCATTCCAATAAGGTCTGAACTAAGTTGTGATGGATCATCAAGTTTTTCCGTGTAATATCTTGGAATCATGTTTAGTTCAGAACCATCTGGACGAGTACCATCTGATATTTGAAGAGCTCTTTGTTTTACCAAATCACCAAAATCATCTGTCTTAGACATGATGCGCTGTACATCTTGTGCATAATCTGAATCTTGCTATATACTTTGATCTCCAATACCAACTTCATCTTTTACATATTGAAGTACACCAGAAGATAAATTAGTCTTATTCTTCTAATACTTAAATATACTACCAGTTATTCCAGGAAGTAGATACTCATCAAAAGACTATCTATCATAAAGCTAATTTATCTCGCGATTAGTTTGTAAAACCAAATCGTATAACGCTTTGAGATTCTTGGATTTATTAACTTTGTTGAACGCTTTTGTATTATCATACATCGGTTTACTCTTTATAGGCCTACCATTTTCATCAGTTTCATATCTCTTAGGCTGTAAGAACGATGTATTTTCTTTATCATAATTTGGATTTGCAAGTTCGTTTTCAGAATGCTCAATCCAACCATCGCCTGGAATAAACTCCATGAATTCATCTTCATATTCTGGTCTAGCTACAATTTTTGTAAACCATTTAAGAGGAGTAAGTATTTCCTGTCCTGTATATTCATCGTAACTAAGTGCTGATGTGCTTGCTAAGAAATCATCGTATGTACCAGGATATTCCATATCCATTTGAGCAGCTTTCTTTTTAGCCTATTTATAATATTCTGTAAATTCTGTACGAGAATACTTATTAAATAATTTAGCTCTCTTCTGGAGTTGTTTTTTAAGCGTCTTATTTTGACGTTTAGAAATATTTCTAAGTCTATTCTATTCTTTTGCCAGTTTATTTAGACGTATCTTTTCTCCCTAAGGAATACTTTGATAAGCAATTTCTCCAGTAGTAAAATCTCTATATATAGATAATATATTACGAATCTATTCTTTTACTTCATTATATTGAGCTCCTCCATCACCATCTATATCGTACTCAATATCACCAGACTCTTCTTCTATTCGTTTAAATAGTAATATATTACCTTCGTCGTCTTGCTTAAGAACTCTTTTACTATTCATTTTGTCCCAGTCTATAAGACGTTGCATATCGAAAGAGTTTTCTTCATTGTTTAATGCTTTGTTAAACTCAGCAAAACCACCACATTCTTCTATAACTTTATCTCTCGCTTTAGACCACGCTTCAGTATCTCTCTTTATCTTACGCTTATTATCAGTTCCATAAAGATCTTTGTGTAACTATTGTAACTCTTTAGCCTTTCTAAGTTCATCACCTTCTTTAAGATTGCCTTGATAATCACGATCACTCATCAACATTCTTTTCTATATATTCAACTCTGTTAATAGCGATCTATCTTTTTCATCAAGTCTATCATAATGATAATAGCCATCAGATTCATCATATACTTTTTCTTTAAGAGTTCTTATCTATTTAGATAATAAACCCCATTCATATTTTGTATCAGATGACAACTTAGAATAAGCTACATAAAATTGTTTCTTATAAGGTCTTTCGCAATTTTTATCTAACCAATCGTTCAAAGCGTCATTCCATTCAATCTTAGCTTGTTCATTGTCATCTGGAGCTATATTATTAGCTGGATCTAATATTATTCCATACTTCTTAGATATTTTCTTATTTAAATCTTTAAGAAATTTGTGATAATCGTTATGAAATTTACCATAGTTAAGATCTCTTACAAGATATTGAGTAGTTCTTCCACTTTCGTTTTTTTCATATAAATCTAAATGAGATTCTCCAAATCCTAAGTTATTAAATGCTTTTAATAACTTTATATTCTTCTCATTTGACATCTTCTATGAATTATTTAGAGCTTTATTTACTAAATATGTTATAGCGCGAATACCATCGTCTTTAACCTTGTCTGTCATACCACCATATTTGTAGAATACACCAGTGTCGTAGCCAATCTCTTTTAAAGAATCAAGATATTCACCCATTGTTATAGAGTGTGTTTCGTTACCTACACCAACAAGTATATCTCTGGTAGTATTTATTAAGATATTATGTAAAGATGCATTAGCGCCATCACAAATAGATTGGCACTTTTTAATCATAGATACAAGATCGTTAACATCTCCAAATACAGAATCTTTTGTAAGACTAGATTTCTTTTGTTGTTCTTCTAACTAAGAAACAACTTCTGCAGATTCTAATGTTTCTGTAACACTCTCTAATATCTTGGAATACAATCCAAAGTTGTCATGTATTTGATACTGTAACTCAGAAGCCTATATAGCTTGGTTGTTACTAGACATTTTAAGCACCTCTAACGAGTCATCTAGTAATTGTGGAGCTAACTATGACATTGTAGAAATTAAAGCCCTGTAGGCCTGTTCTTGACCTTGCTGGAATAAACTAATCTATAAGTCAAGTTCTTTCTATATCTTAGACTTCTAATCAGCATCTATATTTGATGACATTACAGCTTTTAATCTTTGACTTAAACCTCTGGCTATCTTTAAAGATAATGCATCAAGTTTCTTTTTAGCCTATTCCGCAGTATCTTTTTTACCAGATGTAGACTATAACTAATCAACATTTATAAAATTATTCTACTCGAAAGATTTTAACTATCTTGACAGCATCTAATTAATATCAAAAGTCTATTGATTTCCATATAATACAGGATCTGTGTTAGCATATATAATTCTATATATCTTAGCAGGATCTTTATCCGTATTCTTTATAGTATCTATATTTAAAAGATGAGCTTTTAATTTAGTTGAATATTCTTTAAGTAACTTTTCATTATAACCTTTAAATAAGTTAGTGTCTAGTAAAGTATTAGATAAACGATTTACAAAGTTCTTTAGTTTACCAAGTATTGACGTGTTATTATTCTACTAATCTAATTTAACAGCAGCACCATATATAATATCTCTAAAATCTTTATTAGTCATAAACTCTGCTATAAACTCTTTCTCATTAGAAAGACCATAATATAGACCACTAGCATCATATCTATCAAATTTACTACGATCGAAGAATTTATCAAATGTTTCGTGTAATTGACTATTTAATTCCTTAAGTCTACTCTACAATTCTGTTTTTGGCTTATTAATAAAGCTTACGGTAACTGCGTGAGCAACTTCATGTAATACAGCATTTGCTAAATATTCATTTGATACTTGATCTACAGCGTTCTTATTTATAGCAATTATCGTTTTACCGTCTTTATCTGAAAATGAAGTAACGATAACATTTTCATCTAACTACATTAATTTTATAGGAACTTTATGACCTTGCAAAAGATTCGCTATAGGTAATTTAGTTGATGATATAGTATTATTCTTTATAGCACCTTGTATAATAAGGTCTGACGTAACAACTTCGCCTTGATTCAATAAAGAAGTAGCTCCTCCAAAAGTATCATATAGGCTAGCTTTTGCAAGTTTAATCTTAAGATTATGTTTTTCTATAAACTCTCTTATAGAATTAGGCATATCTTCAGACTGCTTAAATGGTTTATCTATGGATCTATCTTGTAATTTTTGTATTACTTTATTACCATAAATATTACCGTCTTTAGAAGAAAAGTCATTACTTGCAATAGATCTTATCTAATTGTTATTCTTTACGACATACTAAGTTGTAGGTGTAAAACCATGATTATCTCCCTCTTTGTCGTATCTAACAAATATAGCAGAATCATATTTATCGTTTTTTAATATACCATTCTCATATTCACGATACTCATTAACAGTTCTAAACTTTCCACTAGTCATATCACTATTACCAACCTCTCTCATATTTAGATATGCTGGAATAGTATATTTATTACCATACTTAAAAGCCTTGTCTTCTCTATCTGTAAAAAAGAATGAATTTTTATCGTGTACTAAATGCTTTTCTTTATCATCTGTAGCATTCTAATCAAATGTATCAAATAGCTTATCAGTACCGTGCCAAACAATCATAGGTTCACCATTAACATCTACCGCTTTAGATGAATTCTTTGGATCATTAATCCAATCTCCAAACCAATTAGTAAAATCTATTTGATATATCTTTGATTTTATACGTATAGCTTCAACACGATTACCTTTTGTTTGCTATAATAGTTGATTAAACAATATAGACTAAGCCCCATTAGGGGCTTTATCTATACTATTTCCGTTATTAGCTGACCAAATATGATAGGCAGCCTTTTCGCTTGTGGCTTCTTTTAATTCGTTAAACTCCTTAGCCACCTAAGGATTATGTAAATTAGGACATATTATCATAATTAATCAGTTTTTATTATTGTAAACAATTATCAATAGCATCTTTTTCAAATTTACTATCATCATGCTATATAAGATCACCTTCAATTTGTTTTAAACCTCCAAGCATATCATCAATATTATTATTGTCTTCGTGATTAAAATCATCAGTTAAACCAATACTACTATTGTCGTCTATTTGTTTTAACCCGCCAAGCATATCACTAATATCATTCTCATCTTTAATAATATCTTTTCTAACATCTTCAATAGCTTTATCCTTACCATCATTAACATCTTTCAGTTCTGTTAGTAAATCATTATCTTGTTCAGATGTTAAGAAATCTTCACTATCAAACTTAGATATACTTTCGCTTATATTAGATATGTTATCTTGAGTATATTTGTTTCTATCGTATATAATATAAGCTGGCTGAGCAGTAGTAAAATCTTCTTGATTTAGCTAAGCAGATCTTACAGCAGATTCTCCAATACCGTTAAATTCATCAGCGTATATACTACTTATAGAGTAACCTCTTACAAGTAAGTCTTTTATAATTCTATCAACAAACTAATTATTCTTAAGCTGTTTGATACTATCGTCAACTTTACTTTGTATATCTGCTAAAAATTGTTGCTGAACTTCGTTTATATCATCAACCGTAGCATCAGGATATTCTAATTTATATCTTTCTACCATATAGCTAAGTTGATTGCTAATATATTCAGATCTGTCATTATCTGTTATATTAAAATCACCAAGTTTACCATTGATGTATATATTTAAGTTCTAATTATCTTTATCGAAGTTACCGAGACTTGAAATAATGTCATCTACAACTCTTGTTGCATCATGTTTAGAATCTATATTAACACCAGTATTTTGTTGATCATTTATATTAATCTTAAGATTACTTCTTGATTCTGCATACTTCTAAGGATTATTAGAATATATAATTCTAACATCACCTTTAGAATTCTACGTTAAGTCATAACTATTCTTTTGCTGTTCTGATACTTTATAATAGTTAGCAGTACTAAATCCAGTAAACGCAGAATTATGTTCTTTATACTTCAATTTAACTGCATTATTACCCTTGCCAATAGGCTTAAGTTGATTTATGTAATTAATTACACTTTCTTCAACATTGCCGTAATTAAATGTTTCAGGTAATAAGTTATCGTCAAATATTGATTCATTTAAAGAACCTGTATAGAATTCATACTGATGATTACCTCCTTGATGAATACCTAATTTTGGAGATATAATATAAATATCACGATATACACTGTTACCTTTCATAGCGCTACCTATCTTTTTGTACAAGTAGTATTTATTGCCTACATATACTTTAAAATATGGATGATTACCACCCTTTGATGTTATTATAGCGCCAGGAACTCTATTTCCACTCACGTAATTAGGAAGTAAATACTTCTCAGCACCAAGTTTTGTCTAAGTAAAAGCCTATTGTGTTAAACTATAAACAGGAACAATCTTATCATTATACCAGTAATTTCTACATATAGTATCTATATATTCATCTGGATTAATCTTGCCACTATTCTCTGATATTCTACCAATTAAATCTTCCGACTTCATAGAATCAGTTATACTCTAAATATACTACATTTTGAACTATATAGGAACTAAATCAAATATAGAACTAAATGAATCATTATTATATGTAGAATAATAATCATAGAATACAATATCTCTAAATAATCTTCTTACATAGCTGTTACTATGAGTTAATAATTGATACAATGCGGATTGTAATACTAATCTCTGATTAGGGTCTACGTTGATATAAGACATCTTAGTAGTAAATCTACCAATCTAGAACTTATTATCTATCTTAGATATATAATAGTTTAAGAATTCATTATTTATATTACCAGCATCGTCTAACAAGTCATTAAATTCGCCTCCTAACAATCCATTCTGTAGTCTATAAATAAAGTTCGCATAGTTCTAAAATATACTCTTATGATAATATTTATCTTCAGACTGAGGATTGCCATATACAAGCTACATTACTTTATTAAATACAGCATCTTTATCGCCGTTCATAGTAAAGTCTATATATCCTGTATAACTTTCATCTTCACTCTTTGCTAAAATCTTAGAGTTCATAAGCATATTATGTCTTGCTATAGCATTTATAGAAGAACTAATAGCTTGTATAAACTTCTTATCGCTTGTAGATCTATAGAAGTTATATTCATTAGCTTCGCCTTTAAATCCAAATGGGTCACCAAGAAGATTATACATAACTGAATGATATAATGCGTTATATTCATCAGTAGCTGTAAACAATTGGTCTTTTAATATACCTCTTGTAAGCTATGTAGCTTTACTAAGTTTGTCAGAAATCCACAACTTGTCAAAATAATAATCTAAAGCATCTTCGTTTTCAAGATTACTATGAGATTCTTCATTTATTTTCCATATTATGGCATCTTTTGAATCTGGATCTTTATGTAAATACTTAAACTGTTCGTATTTATTATAGAAATTCCAATGATCTGTAATACTATTTCCGAACTTTTTCGTGTCTACCTAAGAACACTGTACAAGTTGTTCTAATGCGTCTGCAAACTTAGTCAAGTTCTAGAATGCTAATATAGAATACAACTACATTATGTGACTCCTATAAGAGTCTGGATTTTGTATAGAATAAATACCTTCGTCATAGTCAAATACAATCTTACTATCTTCTATAGCCTTAGCCACATCTCTTGTATCATTAGATAATAAAACTAATATTTTATTCTTAATATCAGCTTTTTGTTCTTTAGAAAGAGATTTATCAGATTCTACTTGCGATAAAGATTCTTTTAATTTATCTCTATACTCGTTCCTTAGTTCTGATAGTTTAGTTTGTTGATATTTCTATATAGACATATCTTTTTCAGATTGCTCTAAATATATACCATTATGAGCATTAACTAAATTAGCATATTTAACTAACACTGGTTGTGCTAAGAATGAGAATGTTTGTATACCTTTACCAGCTCTTAATAATAACTCTGATATAGAATATGTAGCAGGATTAATATTAATTAATGAGATGTATGGATCTTTAGCAACGTCAACATGAGCGTTAACCATAGCTGATAACCATGCTGATATATACATTCCATCTTTACCTTTTATCTAATCCAAAGAACCTAAATCGTATATTTCTCCAAGATGACCGAAATCTATAGTTAGATGTGCTGTCTATGTAAACGCAAGATTAGTTGTAGCTAATGCGTATGGACCAATACCATCTTTACCAGTCATAAATTCAGATTTAGTCTAAGATTGGAATGAAGGTAACAATTCATACATTGATCTACGATCCTGTTTCTTTCTAAGCTTTGGTAGTAATTCACCAGTTATCTTCTCAGTAACTGTATCAATAGAACCTCTAGCGTCTACAAAAGTCCTTGAATCTGTAAGAACATCAATATACTTCTATATAAGACTATTTCTTATTTCCTTAGCATCGTATTTACCAGCAATATCAAAACTATCCTGCGAAACATCTTCTACATCAACTTCACTTCCATTTCTATAACCCTTCATAGCAACAAAGATTTTATCAACGTCGAAGTCAGAACCAGTTTGCTTTGTAAATTCTTCTGGAACTATGACATTATCACCATTGTTATCTGGTAGTATATCTGCAACAGTAAATGCGAATATAGAAGACATACCCTGCGTAGGAATACGATAACCAATACCTATAGGCTTAGGATTAGATAGTTCTCCTGTATGAGATACTTGTTCGTACTTCTTGGTATTCAAACCATCTTTATATCCAGCTGATATAAGATATTCTTCAACTTCTTCCTTTGTAGTTTCTTTTAATTTATCTTGATTACTAATAGCTTCCCATATAGAGTTTATGTTATTATTTTCAAGATCTATTAAGGCTTTAGTTGTTAGTATACCAGATGTAAATTGCTCATCAAGATCATCGTTGAATTTAATCTACTCTTCTGTTAATTGTCTAACTCTATCACTTTTTATACCATGTATAATATCATTATCTATAAGCCATTGGCGCATATTCTTATAAGTAGTTTGTTCTTCTTTCGGAATAATATCTCTAAACAATCTAACGCTAAGCATTATCTCCATAGAATTATCTTTCCTAATCCATTTTAATTTTCTACCACCATTAAGAACATGCAAACCTCCTTCTTCATCATCTACTTTATTCTTTCCAACTAATCCAAATACAGACTGCTGTACAGCAGAACCACCATTTAAATTTACATCTACAACTCTCTTGTTTACAACCTTAGATATAGATTGCTCAAATAATAATCTAGATCCTAATGCCTCAGCTAAACCGCCATTTCTAAATAATTCTATAGCACTTTCTCCAACTCCATTAGTTTTAACTACTCTTTCTAAGATCTTTTGTACAGCTTTATTATTGGCTCTAATATCTCCATGATTAACAGTAATACCAAACTCATTTATTACATCTTGTACGCCTTTTTGTGTTAATGCATTTATAAGATTTATTATATGCTAACGTAAATCTTTACCCTTTATAGGACTAGAATCTTTTCCAATTCCATAATCAAGTTCGTCACTAATATTTGACAATAACAACTTTAATGCTTGTGTACCAAATGCTCTTTCTAATGCTTCATGAGCTTCAGTATTAAGCTGCATTCTTAAATCATCAAGATCTTGTACTTGAATCTATAGTTTACCACCAGGATTAAATATATCATCATTTGGTAATATAGACTTGTCAGATTTCTATTTAAGAGATTTAGTATCCATATCGTCAAGGTTGTCAACACCTTCTTTATATGGAGTATACTGTTGTTGATTAGCACCAACTTTAATAGCAGAATCAAAAGCAAGCATATCTATTTCGTCGCCTTTCCTATTCATTCTTTCATATATAGCTCTACCATTATCTGATTGTAGCATATACTTAAATGCAGGGAAAATAGCCATTTTGTTATAAATAGGAAGATTTATAAATCCATCTCCTATCTACTGTGAAGAATTCTGGAAGTAAGACATCTTCAATGGATATAACTCTAATTTAGATACAATATTTGCTTTCTTAGGATCTGATTGCCAGTCTGGATCATTCTCAAGTATATTGTAAGCCATTTCATCTGAATAATCTGAGAATTCATCTCCAAAACTCCAAGTACCAAGACCTATTCTTATCTTTCTATATAAAGCAGGTCTAATTATAACTTGTGCGTCAGAAACTGTTATATCACCATATGTAGATGTATTTGAAATAGCTTTATTTATAAATGATTCTCTAAGATTTTTTGGATAACTACTTAATACTTTCTTAAATAACTTCTAATCTTGATATAGAGCTTTTACAAAATCTTCTACATTATCGAATCCGTTTTTCTATATAAGTTTCTTAGTAAATTCTTGATCTGTAGAACTTTCTATATCATCTATCATGTACTGACGAGTAAATATGTTTTTTATTTCTTCTAAATATTCACTCTTAGTCTAAATATCTGATACATTCAATACTGTGTATTTTCTATTTTGTAACTCTGGATATTTTTCAAGCTGTTCTTCAGAATAGTCTGTCTTAATCTTTTGTCCTGGAGATAATAAAGCTCCCAAACGTTTGATTTTGTCAGAATGCTTTTCATTAACTACATCTATATCATATAATTTATCACCAAACTTCATTTGTTTGGTCTTAAATTTATTTTTATAGAATGCAGGGTCTCCAGAGAATACCTTTTCCATTTCTATTGTAGATATGATAGAAGATAATACATGGTTTGTCATTAATGATAATGCTAAATCATTAATATTATCATTCATATATACATTATTAGTATTTACTGGTATTCCTTGTTGTTTGAACAACTCTGCATATTGTTTAAGCAATATTTGAGGTATCTTTGTAGGAACAAATTGTCCATTCTAATCAATATTACCCAGCTTTAAGTTTCCGTCTTTTGATACAGATTTTAATTCAGCATATACCATACTTTTAACTTTCTGCTGTAACAATTTATTAAGACCATCTCCATTTAACCATTCTTCAAACTTATCCAACCTCTGCCTAATGTATTCAAATCCGTCTATATCGTTATCATCATCACGAAGTTTTCTGATATTAAATATACCATCTTCAGTTTTCATATCCTCTTGTTCACGAAGATAATCATACTGTAATATTGAGTTTAGATCTTTTGGAGAACCTTGGTATTCTTCATCTATAGGTATGTCAACAAATATATCAGAAAAATATCTAAATCTACCTCCGTTTCCACCCCAACTAATTCTTCCATTTTTAAGTTTGCCATGGAAATTCTTCCTAAGAGCTTCTGGATGGTTTATAAGATATTCTATATTCTCTTTGCTATAATATTGTTTTACAGAATTAAATTCGTCTCTAAAATACCCAACTAACAAGTCCATTGTATATTGATCAAGCTGGAAGTTATCATAAGATATTAAATTATGTGGCATTTTAAGACCTTGTTGAGATATAGCATACCATGTCTTTTTATCAGCCATAGTAGGAAGCACAAGCATGTCTTTAGATGTCATCAACATCTTAGCTATATAATCTTCAAGCTATGTAATTCCATGGTAATCTCTACCAATACTATTATCAATATCTCTAAGACCAACAAAATAATTTAATTTAAACTGTCCAGCTCTACTTGATGTTTCATGATCAGATTGTGAAGCTATGTCTAAAAGTAAAGAATGTTTACAATATTCAGATCTTCGTAAACTTTCTATAGTTTGATCTGTATCGTGATTTAATATACGAATAATATCAGACATAGTGTTATTCTCTGATATTGGGTATCTTTGAGTGCCATCTGGAGCTGTAATACTAAATTGCTGAGGAGATGGGTAACATTCATTATAAGCTCTTGCTAATTGAGCTATTTGCGAATCATTCTTATAACCGCTAAATACACGATCTAAATCTATTTCTATATTACCAGACTTAATTTTAGACTTACCTGTACTTGTTATAATATTCTATATAATCTTACCAATACTACCAAGTTTATCTGATTTTACAATAGATTGTAATACTTTATATCTTGCAGCTTTATCTGTTAGTTTGTTATCACCAACTTCATTATTTACATAAGTTTCTAAAACTTCATTATCTATTGGTATTGATAGATATTTAAATAAGTCTACAAGTATATCTGATAGTTCACTATAAGCTTGACCAATCTAATCTTTTGTTTTTGGATAGAACTTATGTTTGTACGTGTATTGTAACGCATGTAGTTTTTTCTATCTAAGTACGTCTGTAAACTCTTTAGATATAATAGGCATTTGTTCAGAATTTATCAATCCTGCCTGATATAGATTCTAAGACCATATTCTTGGTATTGACTTTATAGCTTTTAGTTGGTTGTCGTTTACTAATTCCCAATCTCTTTTAATAACAGATACACTCTTATTTGTAGATATAGAGTATTCGTCAAGCTAATCATTACCTAAACTCATAGAACTATTAGAAGATTTTTTCTTAGGGTCGCTTATCCATGTCTACATCATCTAAGCCATCTGACTTCTTATAGTAGAGTGTATTTGACTCTGCAGCTCAAGATCATCTTTTATCAAGTCTAATTTCTTATCTAATGATTCAAAGAATGGAGATGATTTTGCTAACCTCTAAACAACGCCCCTTATAGAATGCTTATCATATTTATTGTCTTTACCAATCTTAGCATAAGAATCAGTATCCCAAAGACTATTCAGTATAGTATTCCAAGCCTAATCAAAAGGAATGTATGTAGAATTTCCAAATATAGGATCTTTGTCATAAACGAAAGTTTTTTCACCAGTAAATGGATCTATTTCTGCATGCATTTTCTTAATCTAACCTAAGAATAGTTTAGCTCTAGTTGCTACATTATCTTTCTTACTTATAGACAAAGGATCTTTATCATAAGTATTACCAGATTTATCGCCAGTATCTTGAGCTTCTTGTGTTTCGCTTTCTTGTACTTGTGATTGTTTAACCTTAAAAGCATCTTCTCTAAGATCTATAGAATATTGTTTAAGTATATTGCTTACAATAGATACGAATACATCTGGATTCTTAGATATAGAGTCTATAATTCTTTGTATAGACGGATCTACATCAGGATTCTAACTCTTTAAATTAGTTAAGAATTGTTGTATATCTTCATATTTAATATTATCTATACCTTTAGTAGAATCTAATGAATAATCGTCTATAAGCTTATTTGCAAGGCTTGTAGCGGCCTAAAAGAACTGCTGTCTAGTATCTATACCCTAAAGCTTATTTAAGCGCTCAGGAGCGATATTTGACACGTAGAATGACTTACTATTAACACCATTCTTATAAGCCATCTTGAACTGTTGTAAAGATTCTTTATCTATCTGTTGTAGCCTGTATTTTCCGTCATTTATATTTCTAAAGACATCATACATAGCATACTTGTTTCTAAACAGACCACTGAACCGTTTAATGTTGTCAAAAGCTCTTTTTATAAATCCTACAACACCTTTGCTGTTACGTAGCTCAGCATATTCTCTAAAATCCTCAGCTAAGATTTCTTCTATTTGTTTATAAGTCTTATTCTTTAACTCTGGATGAGTTTTTACATAAGTATCATAAATCTGTTGTCTTTGATGTTTATTATGTAATAGAAGGTTTACATAGTGCCAAGCCTCATGGTATTGTATACCTCTACCAGCTTTATCACTAAACATAAAGATTGGAGAGTCGCCTTGATTTAAAATATCTGTTACAACATCCATTAAACCAAATACATCTTCATCTTGAGCACTCTTCATTACACCATCTATAACGACTATATGATCTTGCTTTATACCAAGCCTATCAGCTATCCATTCGCGTGCCTTTTGAGCATCTAAGGTTCCCTTTTGTTTTTCTCTTGAGAACACACCAGTAATAGTGTTATTTCTACCTAATAAAGAACTTGTTGATACAAAGTATAACTAAGATGAGCCGTTCTTAAATATAGATATGTGAGGAATAGCCGTGCCGTTAAATATGCTTCTTGCAGTATTCTTTAACACATTTTCATTTATCTCAAGCTTATCAACGTCAAACTTTACACCATTCTCCTTTTCGTACACACTGGCATATTTCTACAGCTTTTCTTTAACAGCTTGTTTGAAGTCTTCTATGAAGTTATTAAGTTTTTCACTACCACTATCACCTCTTAGTTCAAAATCTGATTTATCTATGTCTAACATAATTATATCAGTCAAACCACCTCTTTCCTTAGCATTTTCTCCAGAGAATACAGATAGCTTTTCTTGTGATTCTTTCTAACCTCTAACAAGCCAAGAATCCATCTAATCTGATTTGAATCCTAACTTTGACTTTATTCTATCTATACCCTTAGTACCAAATCTATCAGCTTCTTGATACTCTGTAGTAGTGTTGCTATTAATAGTAACTGTATCTGCTTTCTTGTCAGCCTCAGTTTGATTAACTTGTTTTTTAACATCAGATATAACCTGTTTAGATTCTTCAGTCCTTACACCAGTAGCATAAACAAATGGTGCTTTAAATACATTTTCTTCATTTGTTGTAGCTAATAATTTACCCGACTTAACCATCCATGATAATACACTTACATGGTTATATTTCAACGTATCGTTTTCATTATCAAATAAATCATCTCTATTAAATGTTAATTCTTTTATTCCACATATAGAGAAACTAGTTTTACTTTTGTTGTTCTAAAAATATTTTCTTATAACATTTATAATCTCATGTGGAAATTCATGAGTCATAGCATCAACATCAGTATTCCAGTGCATATTCTTTGCAATATACGATACAACATGTTTGCGTACTTCATCACTATTAGTTCCAAACAATGATGCTATAGGAATATATTCTACAGACTTAGAACCATTGCTATCTGTGTTTACTATCTATAAACTTGCAACACCGTGATTATCAACAACAGCTATTTGTTTGTCCGCTAAGAACTTCTATCTGTTCAAAGAGCTTTTCTTAGTACCTATCTTCGTAGTAGATTCTCCGTTGTTTATAATAAAGTCGGCAAATGCTTTTATTGTATCTATAGATGACGATGGCAAATATTCTGTAGATAATTTACCAGTTATCATATATAATAATACTTCTGCTACTGATGGTTTAGAATTTCCATTCAATTTACCAGTCTGCGGATCAAAAGATAGTTGTACATTTTCTGGAGTAACGACATTACCATCTCCATCTCTATCAAATCGTTGTTCACTAAGAGTAATAGGAACTAACACTTCACTCATACATGGACCTTGATGCATTAAATATATAGTACCAGAATATCCAATACCTGTATACTGCGTATCTGGGCCATTAACACTAGATATAGTATAAGGATCATCAGCAAATCTACCACGACCAAAGCCAAATAATAAACTACCTTCTTTTATCTATCTATCTATATCTTTTATATCTGTTGGTATACCAAACTCATTATTTTCTTTTGATATTGAGTGTAGTTTTCCATCTTTAGTAATACTACCATTAGATATTCTAGACTCTTCTGGAACTATATTCGTCTTAACTTGATCTGGAATAGAATAAACACCATTTTTACCTTTATCGCAATAAGCTTCAATAATAGCATTTCTACTATTAATTAAGTTATCTATTTGTTCCCAAACTTGAGAATCTGTGAGAATTTTACCAGTGGCAGCTTTCTTTCTTGCATTAAATTCTATACCACGCTTAATCTTACCCTCTTCGCCTTCATATGATAAAGTCTCGTACCATTTTCTAGCGTCATTATACCAACGTTTTAAAGCATATTGATATTGCTCTTCATATTTAAAATTACTTGGTATTGGTTTAGCATCAACATATCTACTATAAGCTTCTTCTCTAGCTTCAATTATAGATGATTGATATTTATCTTTATCAACACCTATAAATTTAAGTTGATTAATTAGCTTCTATACACCATCAACAGATCTTTCTATACCAAACTTATCTGTATAAGAGTAAGAAGATGGGGTTTTCATAGTAGTTATGTATGTTGACTTAGATTTATCATCTTCAATTACAAGAGATACTGTAAACGAATTAGTATCTTTTGAATCTTTTCCAGAGACAACATAATATTTTCTAACGCTACCAAACCAACCACGTTGTATTAATTTTTGAGATAATTCAGAATTAGGTTTTATTGGATATTTAAACTTAAGATCTTTTCCATTTACAGTAAGACGAATTGTTTCTTTTGAATCTGGTTGATAGAAGAATGTAGATTCTAATAATCTTCTATATACATCATCATGATCTCCAACTAACCTTGGGTCTGGAGTACTCTATTTATGATCTTCGCCAGGTTGTAATTCATCTGAATCTATACGGTCGATATTGTATGAATCATCATGATCTTCGATAATTAATTCTTTACCAAATTGATCTTCTGCGGATTGTTTGGAATGCTTTCCAGAATTTATATCAAGATCATTATCATCATTGTTGTCTAACTAACCATTTTTATCATCATAGTCTTCTGTATAATTATCTTGCAAATCATCTTGAAGCTGATTGCTTTGTTGCGCTTCATCAATATCTTCCTTATCTACAGATAGTACAGAAGATATAGGAGTGTCTGTGTCTACGGTTTGACTCACAACTGCATTAGTGTCTATATTACCAGATATTCTATTATCATCTTTATCAAAACCATCAAATTCTGCATGCGTATCAGAGTCCCAAGCAATAACACTCATCCTAACTCCTTGTACACCTTCTAAATCTTCATCAGATATACTATACCCTTCTGGAATATTAAACCCAGCAGTAGTGTTATTTCCTATATCTTCCCCGTCTTTTATACGTGTTATTTTTACAGATCCATCTTTATTACTAATTACAAAATCTATTACATCAAATGTTTCAGGATCTATAATTCTGGCTATAACTGTACCGTCTGGAATTTCTCTAATTTGTTTATCAGTGGTATATTTATCTAATATATCTTGTAAGAAGTCATTTGTTTTTCTAAAATCTTCTTCACTCGAATGACTAGCTTTTAAAGTTGGAGTATTTGATTTATTATTACTCTTTTCCTTTTTACCATACAACTACTCATGTAGCTATCTCTGGGCATCTGAAGCACCTTCTAACTCATCTACCTATTGAGGAATATTTACACCATCATAGTCGTTTATATTAGATCCTTCCTGATCATTATCATCACTTTGGATTGGTGATTCTTCATTATAATTTTCATCTGTCTATATATCGCCATTTTGTGCAGAATATTCTTCTTCGCTATAACTTGAATTATCTGTAGGCGGTATAGGATCTTGTGTAATATCTTGCTCATCAACTTGACGTTCGTTTAGCTATTTTTGTTTTTCATCAACAACCTATCTTACTGATGGATCTTCATTTTCTGTATCGAGATTATCAATATCATCATTAGTAACACCACCATCTTCAAGGAATTGTCTATGAGCTATTCTCTTTCTATTGTGTTTTTCTTCTAACCTACCTTCAATTATAGCTTTAGCTGTTTCTCTTTGAATCTCTTTTATGCGATCTAAAGCTGCCACTCTTTCAGCAGGGGTCTATTCTAAATCTTCTGATCCAAGTTTATTGATAATGGAATTATATTCTTGTCTTAGAGAATCTATTTTATATGCATTCTATCTCTATTTTTTTAGATATAATTTTTTAAAGAAGTCGTCATCAAGCTATCCATTATTATATTTATCTTTTTCTTCATCACTAAGAGTATCAAAAATAGTAGATTTGAAATTATCTTTTTCTTCTTTTGTAAGATCACTCCAATTATAATTATATGCATATCCTAACGAACTATTTGGATCAGCTACACCATATTTATACGCAGTATAAGCTGGCGACATTGCTTTTAAAGCAGAGTCATTTAAAGCGTTAATTAAGAACAACTTTTCAATATCCGATATACCAGAGAATTGGTGATAATCTGATAATATATTATTTATAGTTATTCTTTTATGCTTCTTTATCTGTCTATCTGGATTTTCTTTATTATAATCATCTATAAGCTTATTCTTTTTATCAATTTCATCATTGACATCTTTAAGCATATCTTTATACTACTACTTATTGTTTTTTATAGATTTACTTAAAACTCTAATAGTATTACCAAGCTTATCTACATTTATATCAGTACCAGTATTTTCTCTTATTAATTGTAAAAGCTTATGCTGCTATTTTAGCTAATCTAACAAAGCTTGCTTTTGCTGTAGTTCTGCATGACTAAATAATAGATCTGCACGATTCTTTACATAATCATCTAATTCTATTATTTTGTCTAATTGTACATCTTCTGCTTTTTCTCCAGATTCCTTTGATTTTAATTCAGCTTCTTCTTGAGCTTTAGATTTAAATGCAGTAGTGCCTATAAACTTAGACATTTGTTGTAATACTGCAGTTTCGTATCTATGATCACTAGACTTTACCTCTCCTATAATACGAACTTGTTCTTCAGCTGCTTTTCTAAGATCTGATTTTTTACTATCGCTTATATTTGATGATATGTAGTTATCAAGGTAATTGTTGTATTGGTCTAAAATACTATCGTATGTATTTCTAACACCGTCAGACATTTTTGATCTATCACCAAGTAATTCTTGAATTATCTTTTGCTTAGAAGATTCTAATTCTTTTACATTCTTATCGTGTAACTAACTTAAATTCTCGTAATCTTGTATAGCCTTAACTCCTGATTGTATTAAATCTCTATGAGTAGCAGTATCTTGTATCTTCTTTATACCTACAAGATCTAAGAATTTGTTATTATGCATCATGAAATCAGTAGTCTACAATAAAGATATATCATCGTCTATAAACTTATCATCTACAAGATCTCCTTTAAACTGCTTCATCTTATTAAAAGATTCAGAAAGCCTATTAGCACTTTTCCCGTTAGCTATAGCCTTAAAGAATATACCAACATGCGCATCATCTTGAGCTGCTGCATAATTACTAGCAACAAACTGCTTTAATACATTATCATTACTAAGTTGTTTAAATAAACTCCTTGTATTATCGTTATTAACACCTATATATTTTGCAGCTCTATCACCAAACAGGTTAGAAAGAGAGCCCATTAACTATGAATTTAATATACCAGAAATAAAACCTGTATTCATAGCTTTTCTAAGCTCTTCGTTTCCGTTGTCTGGATCGTATGAGTTTATACCATAATAATCTGCTACAGACTCTAAGCCTAATCTAACATCATTAAATACAGAATCTATATCAAATTTACTTTGTATACCTTTATAATTATCATATTCTCCACGTTGATAACGACTTTGTAATAATTGCTGTTGACCTTCTTCAATGCCTTCTGACGCACCTACAAACAAACTCTATTTAGCTTTCTTTTTAAGAAAATCTGCTATATGAGATAATTTTATTTTCTTTACAAGATTCTTCTCACCTTCTCCTAATGCTTTATTTATAATACGATCTGTTATAGATGTAGCAAATTTATCAGCATTCATAGCCATATATCTTTCAGCTACTTCTCCAGACGCTTTACCTGATAATTGCAGACCTGTTTTAAATACTCTATTATAGACAGCTTTACCTAAACCCTTTGTAGCTACCTTGCCACCAAACTCTAAGAATGGGATTGTCTCTATATAATCTCCAGTAGATAAAGCCATATTATCATTGAACACCTTAGCTAATCCTTGCCTTGCTAAACTTTTCTCAACATCAAAATTTTTATCCCCAGAGTTTATATTATATGCTAATGCTAATTGTATTTTATCAAGATCTGTTAAATCTTTTGGATCCACACCTATCTATTTTGCTTTTTTATCTGCAAAATCAAACAAATTACTTAAGTCTGATTTGTTATTATAAGCATATTGTAGTAATCTATTTGAGTAAGCATCAAGAACTTCAGATTCAGTCTCACCAACTCTCATCTTATTAGCAAGAGTTATACCACCAACTGCATTAGCAACACCCATTGCAATCTTTGCGCCAGCACCAATTTCTCCTCCAGATGCATACGCAATCATTTGTGATACAGCTTTAGAGGCTCCTTGATATGCAAACTGAGCAGCCATTTGCTCAAACATAGAATAAGAAGAACCAATATCTACAACATTATAAGCCCATGCTCTTGGATTGAATACTCTTTCAAATACACCAGCATGCTAATCTTCGTATTCTTTCTTAAATTTACGATCTATTTTCTTTGGATCAAATAGCCAATTACCATTTTTAGCTATAGCTATATTTTCCTCTAAATCGGTTCTATGTATTAATTGATACCTCTTTATTTCATTCCTTTTATCTGTTACTTCATCAGTAATAGAATCTGCATACGCTTTAAGATCTTTAACATCTTTATAAGACTTAAAATATTTATCAGATAAATCTGAATCTTCATCAGGTGTATTTCGTATAGCTTGTTTTATTCGTTCTTTACTATCAAATCCATTAAATACACTCTCTATTGAAAGCTAAGCCTCTTTTATTAATGCTGGGAAAGTTTCAAGAAATCTACCAAACTTACTAGCATCTTTTTTATTTGATTCTTCTGAATATACAGAATTAAGATGCATAAGAATGTCATCTGATAACTTTTGGTCTTTTGAACTATCAGCAAATAAATCTAATAAAACATCAGATGTTTTACTGCTACGTCTAATTATATTTTCCATTACGTCTAATTGTTTCTCAAGATCCTTCATTCTTGCTTCGTCAACAATTAAACCCATTTTATCATAGTTGTCTTTAGCTTGCTTATATTGTTTTATCAAATCTACATACTTATCAGCAATCTCTGTATCCTCTAAATCACTATATGTTTTTCTTAACTCTTCTTCATACTGAGTTGTTCTGGTGTTATATAGATTCTGAAACATCATTCGTACAGCGGATCCGTCAAAAAGTGGCTTTACGCCATCTATAGCATTACCAACTGTAGCATTAAATAAATGTTTTGTAGTATCCCATGCATTAGCCCAGAATCCTTTTGATTCGCTATCTTCTTCTGTGTTGCTAGGAAGATAATCTTGTTTGTATGTAGAAGACTATGGCAAATTATATATAGAAGTTACATCGCTATTAACAGTGCCACTATTGTATGGCGTAGAGTAAGCTTGCTCCTACGCTATTTGATTAGCGTCGAAGCTAGCTCTCCACTGCGCCGCAGATGGCGTTGTATAAGTTTCTTTTGACTTTTTTCTACCACTGTTACTCATATTATTATATATTATTTTGTTGAAGATTGATATTGTTGCTGCAATTCTCTACCAGCAGCCTCTTTCTGGCCATACATATATTTATCGTAAGCTTGATCTATTTGTCCAAATCCCTGACCTCTATTATTATCTATCTGTTTAGATATTGGAATTTCTACAAATTCTCCATTACTATCTGTATTGCCATTTACATCCATTGTTCTTAAACCTAAGTTCTTTACTACGTTTCCTAAACCATATCCATGTTTCTTGCAAAAATTTTCTACAACTGATTTTGGAACAGAAACCTTTGCTGTTATATCCATTGATGAGTATTTTCCATTATTTGGAACCATTGCTACACCAAGTCCGCTATTAGAAACAATCCATCCTTTAATACCGTTTTTCTTTAGGTAATCTTGGAATTTAACACTAATACTACCTTTTGTCATATTTACACCAGTTGATACAGCATTAGCTCTAACATTACCAAACCACACACCTTTATCGGACATATTAACAACTGGGTGAGCATTACCATAAGTTCCCTTCTTTGTAACATCTATATTACCATTTGCATCTTTTGCTGGGAAATAATATTTAGATGACGTTCCATTACTTAATACATCTAATAATGTATTTACAGCTTCTTTGTTTCTAGGTTCGGCTACAGAACTATAATATTTAGAGTTTATAATATTCCTATTATTAACTATATCTTTAATACCAGTATATTTTCCTGTAGCTGTATATTGTAATGCATTAGTAAATCTACCAGTAGGCTGTCCATTAGTATCTAATAAACCATTAGATATAGCTCCATTTAAACCTTGTTTACCAGCATTGTCCCACCATTTATAGTGACTAACATAAGAATCATAAATCTTCTTCTAAGTAGGATTAAGCTTAGCGTATCTACTTTTCCAATCTTTAGATTCTGAAGCGTCTAAAATATTATCACCATTCTTATCAGCTCTACCAAGAATATTATAAGCTTTACCTAACCAGTGATTTTTAATAGAGTTTACGCTATTAACATATCTTTGGTTATTACCAGCTATAAAATCTCTCTTATTTTGGTTAGAGTCTTCTATAAGCATTTGCGTTAACGACAGAGGCATTTGATTAATTGTATCTTGATCGCTCTTTATAACAGGTCTGCCTTTAGAATCTGGAGTAGAATTACTATATCTCCAGCTAAGGTACATATTTTCTTTCTAATTTCTATTTCTAATACCCTCCATTTCCTTATCATGCTGGAAACCTCGAGCTTGCATTGCAGCTTGTTGAGCAAATTGCTTATCCATCTTAGCATACTCATTTGCTTGCTTTATCGGATTAACTATCCACTCTTTATTTGCGTCAGCCACATTCTATTGTAAACGCGTTTCAACCTATGCGTTTGTTGGACTTTTTACACCTTCGTCAAGTAGTTGTTGTTTTGCTATATGTCTATAATAGTTTGCTATAGGAGAGCCAATCCATCCAGGAGTATTTTTGCTAGCTACATTTGTAAGATCTTTATATGTATAACCTGTATAATCATAATTCTTATCATAAGGCATACCAAAACTTACAACATCATCTTTTGTTAAAGCATGAGGAGTTCTATTATTAAACCAATTTTCTGTAGCCGCTTTAAGTGTTGTAAATTCAGATGGAGACTATCTGGTCCACATACCATCTTTAAGAGTATCCCAGTTTTCTATAGATTTTCCTCCATTTACATACTTCTCAAAGTCGTCATTATATTTATTCTAAGCCTCTAACATTGCTCTATTTTTTAGATACTCCTATGCAATCCTAGATCCCATTTTAAGCTTATTAACATCTCCAGTTGGAATATTATTTATCCACCTACTTATAGCAGCTCTACCTTCTGCAGATCTTAATGGGTCTATACCTTTATCATATAAATTGTTTATAATATCTCTAGATCCATTTATAATATTTTTATTATACCAATCCATATCTTTTTGAATTGGGCTATAAAAATCTCCATAATCTTTCTGAAATTCTTTTACCTGCTATTGACCTTTTTCATACATATCTCTTGCTGCATTTATAGACGCAAGCATTATTTGAGAATCGTATAAGTCTTTAACTGGTAATTGAATCCACTAATCTCTTGAATATACCATAATTATTAAAACATATTATTCCACTTATGATAACTTATAGGTGGCATCTGTGTAAAGTTAGTAATATAATTTGCTGGAGTATATGTATATCCTTCAACATTTGTAGTTGGGTAACCATAAGTTCTTACAGGTGTTCTTGTAGTAGTTGTTGTATACACAGGAGTAGTTGTAGCACTTGGTTTATCCTTATAATATCTACGCATATTCTCTCTATCCATATTTACTTTCTGTTGATACAATCCCAACATTCCATTTCCAGTCTTTCTCTTATACTCATTAGCAGCATACTGCTGTATATAATCCAAGAAGTTTCTAAGCCCCATCTGCATACCCTATTGTCTTGCAGCGTGAGCTTGAGAAGCATATTCTGTATTATACTGATTAGCTTGCTGTCTACGCTGTGCAGTCTAACTACCTAAATTAGCAGCCATCTCAGCCCATCTACTTCTATACTGGTTATTCATCTCCTATGCCTTTTGTATAGTATCAGCTATATTTTGCTGTGTAGCACTACCAGCAGCAACGTTTGCTAAATACTTCTAAGCTCCACTTAAACCTCCAGCTCTATTGATATTGTATCTGTTCATGCTGTCTTGGTCGTAAATCTTCTGTATTGCTCTATAAGGATTTACTCTAAGCTTAGCCATCTCATTTAATGCTGCTTGATCGTATGGATTACCAGCATAAATATCTGGAGTGTGAATAGATTGGTTCTTAGCGTTGAAATACTAACCAACGCTTGACAACATTCCGATTCCCATAGGAACTGCATTGCTCATCCAGCTTGCTGGTTCTATGTAACCATAATTTGATCCGTTATAACCACCTTTAAATCCAGGTAAATTTCCTTCTGTGTACATTTGTCCCTATTGTTGATGTTGTGTAGCCTATTGGTCAGATAAATCTTTTAACTTATCAACTATTGGCTATTTTATTTTATTAACTTGTTCCTACTGAAATTTATCGCTATCCTAACCAAGTCTACCTCTAAGTTTATTTAGCTTATCATTAGTGCGATTTTCGTACTTCTTATTTATCTTCTCTAAAGCTAATGTATATGGCATTGATTGATCTTTGAACGTCATTCCATTTCTCCAATCTACATCCTATCCAAGAACTATAGTATTGTTCTAAAGATTAGCAAGATTAGTATCTTTTCCTGGCGTTCCTGTTTTTACTACATGTCCAGTTGTATTACTAACATCATTTATGTTGTCTATAATACTTTCACCAGCTGCTACTCTTGCATTAGGATTAGTATCTGTCTTTCCTAAAGATGTTAATACGTTTCTACTTGATATGTTTTCAGATCCTTTATAACCAGCATCCTTTCCACGCTTAGCATATAAGACATCATCTTGTGTGGTACCGTTTTCATTGTAATACTGATTAGCTATATAGTCAGATTGTGCTGCAGATTGATTATATCCATTAATATTTATTCCTTTAATACGAGCTTCTTCAAGACGTCTTTGCATCTTTCTCTTTCTGTGAGCGCCTCCAAATAAACCAGTTATAAAACCTCCTACAGCACCGATAGCTCCACCGACTACAGATCCAATTGGACCTACAATAGATCCTACTGATGCTCCTAATGAGGCTCCAGTAGCTGTAGTTTTTAATGTAGCAGCTTGACTTTCTTTTCTTACTTCAGTTAACTGTTTATCGTAGTCTACATCATTAACTTTCTGGTAGCCATACCCAATACCATTTGAATACGAAGTTCCAGATTCATCTAATATATTACTTGCACTTTTAACTCCAGCAAACGCATTACCAATACTGCTTCCGAATGCAATTCCAGACGAAAGTATGTTACCAGCATTTCCTGCAAGTCTACCTCCAATTCCAGATCCCTGCATACTAATTGGAGCTCTATACTACTCTAATCCAGTTGGTCTTTGTATACTTCCAGGAATACCTACTTGGTTTGCTAAATTAGAATTTTGCCAAAATGGAGTATAACCATTTGGTGGTAAAGCCATTCCATTTGTACCAGTAACAAATCCTGGCAAATATCTATAATTAATTCTTCTCATATTTCTTAACTCCATAATGTTCTAAATTTAGTTGTTATATAATGTAATTGCATATCATCAGATGAAGCTTCTCCATTTACAGTGCAATATGTTGATTTACCTCTTAATCTACTACCATACAATTGATTTAATTCAGATGGATCGGCCATTCGTGGTATAGCATATCTATAATCATAATATCTATTTGATATATCTTTAAGAGGATTTATATTTCCAGTACTGCATTTTGCTCCATCATTTACACTGTATGAAGCATAAAACTATTTAACCATACCTTCATTAGCTCCAAATCTAACATTATCAAATACTTTAACAATATTAGGTTCAGCGTTAACAACGTAAACAAGTTTAAAATCAATGTTTTTATTAAACATTGTATGATTGTTACCACTAAGAGAATCTATATAACCAGTGTAACTATTTATAATACCATTAACATCTCTACTTTCGGTCTTATTTGCTATAAATGTATTATACTTACCAATTATACTATCACAGTGTCCACCATATCTATATTTAGATATAAATGCTTGTTGTAATTCATTAAATACAAACACACCGTCTTTTGATGTAAAATATACTTCATTGTATCTTGGATCAGTTAATACTTTATATCTACTAATCTAATATTTACCATCAGTTCTATATTCTTTAGATACTACTGTATTTATATTCTTAGTAATTGATATTTGTTTATAATCACCACTTCCGTTGTACTAACAGAATACTGTATTAAAAGCGTCTATCCAATAAAGAGATTGTGTTGTAATGGCATATGCAAATACATTATCTTCAAGTCCAGATGTTGTAGACACATAATCATATCTACTTAATAATCCACCAGATCCTAATAAAACCTCATGATTATTATTATCAGTAACAGCTGTTCTTTCATTAACAGAGAATGCCCCAAATGACTTTTCCTACCAGAACATAAGATTATTTTTAAATCTCTTTAATCCTGTTATTTTACCATAATTTGGATCAACATCTATATAATTTGCAGCTTTAAAGTTCTACCATGAGTCTTCTAGCTCTCCGTTTTCTTTCTTTTCAGAATATCTACATCTATATGGATAAGCCTGCTTGTCTTTTGTATCATATGATATTGTAGAATATTTCTAACCTATTGTCTTAGTTAGACTATAAGCTGTATTATATGTATACTGAGGAAGTGTCTGTTTAAATACTCCATCTACATTAGCTGGCTCTTCCTATATCCAAGAAACGTTTACATTATTAGTATTTCTACTAAACTTATAACCATGATCAATATACATATTAATAGAACTTTCTACAGGTATTGAATACTAAACATTCATAGTAGTCAATAATCCAATAGCTCTATTTGATACTTTATGGGCTGAAGTGTATTCAAATGGACCAATGTAAGTATCACCATCGAATACATCTATATAATTATCAATATTATTATTAAACTCTTTTATATCAGAATAACTATAATATTTACTATTATCTTTAGCTACTTTTGTATAGCCTCCATATGGAGTACAATTTCTTGTAATGTTACATAAAAATGTTCCAAACGAACTTGCGTTTAGATAAGTTCCAGTTACTTGATTATTGTTAGAATCTCTGTATGCATATTCGTGTATTGAATTGTTTTTAAAATCTTCATTAGTTTCATTATAATAAGGATCAGTTATTTCTTTTGTAGTAAACGTACCGTCTGATACTTTTTCAGACATAGTTAAAATATTATCAGTTCCAATCGTTTCAGTTAATATTTTATCATTCTTTGTTAATTCTTTCTTTAATTTACCATCTATTGTAAATAACAAAGACGTACCACCAAGTGCATACATTGCAATGTTGTTTAAATGTATATCGTTTTTTCTAATACCTTTTGGAGTTTCGTTATATGCTCCCCAACATACAACATTACAAAAACCATGTTCTCCAACTAAGTTTAGTTTATCTGAAAATTTCTATTCTGTTTTATCATTCTTAACTTCAAATAAATCATTCCATTTTAAAGACTCTGAAACCTATTTACTATTTATGCCATATTGATTTTTAACATCATGTTTAACAATTTCATATCCAGCGAGTTTATCGTCTTGTGTTACATAATATGTATTGTATGGGTTTAATGGATCGTTATCGCCAACAAGTATACTATTAGACTAATTGTATAGTTTAAAATACTGATATTTTATTCTCTATACCTATTCTATATTAGAATCATCATTACGATATACTTTAGTTTGCAATGCATTGTTTCCAGGCATCACTACAGAATATACACAATTTCTCATTAACCAATCGTGAGTATTATCAATGATAGCGTAATTTACCCCAAATATATTACTTAACTAATTATATATATGTAAGTTATTATATAGAAATGCATTTTTTCTAAACTTATCATTATTATCGAAGTCTAATACAACATTATTCTTCTCAATTGGTTTAAATGGAGAAAAACTATAATTATTTGAAGTTCCTTTAAAGCTTATAAATTTTGTTGCATTAAAAGGCCAATACTCGTTTTCTGTACTATCTGGCTAACCGACAATATCAATTCTCTACTTAACAGAATTAACATCTGAATTAAGAGAAAATAAATATCTTAATATATCTAATTTTACATTACTTTTATCAACAAAATCAACAATTGATTTATTAGTGTAAGAAAATTCTGGAGATATAAACTAAAATAGATTCTAATTTGAGAAGTTGTTAATTCTATATCTAACATCTACAGTGTACTAAACAAGAGGGACTATTAGGTGTACAGGATCTATGTTTAATCTATTTGTTGTTAAAAATCCACTTGGAGTATAATATTGATCTTTTTGTACAGAGTTGTCAGTGTACATTTTAATTACAGGTCTTGATATAACTCCCTAAGATATAATTCTAACATCATTAGATCCTCTATTACATCTTACTATTTCATAAGAGTATATACTATCATTATCTATGTCGTGTATTTTGAATTCTATACCTATTGGCATTACAGATAATTCCCTCTATCTAATACCATTTATAAATGTCTAAAATCCATCTATATATATATCTGGTACAGTTATATCAGCTATCCATTTTACTGAACTTGAAACTCCTTTTTTATCTGTAAATATAATTCCATACCTATAAGTTTCTCCTCTTCGTAAAGATAATAACGAACTGGCTACTATTGGATTTTGATAAGTGTCGTTCTTTTCATCTGATGTTCTGAACTTTGAAGCTTTTATTAATACTCCATCTTTTCTTATATAATATTTATAAGTATCACCACCGTTTTTACTTTTATTATTATATTTTATGCTCGACGAACTTGTGCCATGTTTCTCATAATTTAACATTGAGGAATCAGCTGGTAATATTGTTGTTATAAATCTCCAATCTATATGCTTACCAGACCCACCATAGAACTATTCGCCATTATCATTTGGGAACGTATATAAACTCTAAAGTGTAGTACTACTACCATAATCTATACCATCTTCATTTTGAGTATAAGGATTCCAACAGTCTTTTTCTTTAGTAAGTTCATCAAATTTTTCCCAATTGTTTTTCTTCACATCTTCTATAGCATATGTATTCGAGCTTCCTGGTTTTTCATTTACATTTAAAAACTATACGTATTCATTAGAACTTGCTGATATAGATACAGTATTGATATTATCAAAAGATTTATTAGTATCTCTATACTCTTTTATCTATGCTGCAAATAGATAATCATCTTTAGATTCTATAACTCTTGGTATCATATATAATCCAAACTTAGAATTAAAATCATTTGCAGATATTTTATTTATTGAGTTATTTGAAGAATCTAAATAATAAAAATAATTTTTCTCATCAGACTCTTTAACACTTTTAAACTTTCCATCAAATATTAAATCTATATCAGGAGTTTCAGAATTCTATTGATAATAAATTCTATATATCTTAATTAAGTCATAATTAGAATCTTTTGGAATCTATACTTTCAATTTGATTCCCATGTTGGTATAATCACCTTCTTTTGCACCATTAAATTCAGTAAAGTTATCTATAACATTAACGACATTAATTAATCTTGATAACGGAGACATTGATGTCTGCTACTTATACTTAGAATAAAACTAAAATGCGTATTGATTTTTACCAGCTTTAAGTGATCCGTGTGTAAGTTCTGATATCTTTGGAGGCAATAAAGATTCAGACGAGTTAGTAGATATATCATTAATAGAAGTAGGAGGAGTATCACTCAGAACATCCATTATTAATATCTAATGAATTCCATCAGCTATATATAGTTTAATGTTATCAGAACCTTCTTGTCTACCTACAATGCTTAATCTATTTCTGGCAATTTTATTACCATATACATCTAATTCGTATATACCCCAATCACTACATGGGCCAAATATCATTTTAATATCTTCACCTGATATTGTTTTCTTCTCTAATGGAAATCTATATACACATATTACATCATTTATATCTTGTGTAAAGAAAATACCATACTGTCCAACTTGTGTAGTTTCTATAATCTCATCATTTATTTTAGTAGTAAAAATATTTTTAAAGCCATCTATAACTTTAAGAGATCCTGCAGCGCTTTCTTTATTGTTTACATATCTAAGATTAAGAGCATCTCTATACTGATCATTACCTAATACATGATCAGCAGCGTCAGTATTCATTCCTCCAGAAAATGTATTTGTCTATTCATTTTGTATTTTATTAGAATCCATTGTAATAATCATTATATGTTAACTATTCTTTACCAGTATATTTAAAGAACGTATCGTCTCCATCCCAATCAGGGATAAGTTTATTCCAATCGTTCTTTATATTCTACATATCATCAGCAGTTGGCATCATAGCTTCAGCATAAGCTTGGTTTCTATAGAAATTCCATTGCTGTTGTATATAGTTGTATATAGTTATATTAGCACTCTTTAATTTACCACCAAGTTGTCCTTTTAGAAACTTTGGAAAACTAAGTTTCATGTTTACATACCAATAAATAGCTTCTTGATAAGAAGTTAAATCTGGTATAAGTGGGTAGCCTCTTTCATCTGTAGCTATAGCTTTGTAAGACAGTTTAACAAAACCATCTTTTCTATTAAATACTATCCAACCTGGCTTTATAAAGTATTCTGGTTTATCTTGATAATCATGTGTATAAAGTAAATCAGAAAAACCATTAGTATGAGGCCTGTTTATCTAAGCCTATACAGTTGGGTATTTGTTCTACATCTATGGTAATTGGCTCTATTGCTATTCTTCTATAGTCATATTAGACTAACTGTCATCCAAGACTACAACTTTATGCTAATTGTTATGTGTGCTTATAGATTTAAATATAGACGTCTGTGTGCTACATGGAACCCATCCTCCTTCTTTTGAGTTGGAATAAGCCACACCGTCTAAATGCACTAAGTCTGAAGGTAACGGTATCTAACAATCCTGTATCTTAAATACAGGAACTCCGTCAACTCCAGACTGTCTGCTGATATACTGCATAGGTGCACCAATCTTATCTATGGCTTCAAAGATCCATTCTCTAATATCGCTTGTCCTCTATCTTGTTTCAGAAGAATCTAAATCAGCCATTATCTTAGCTATGACTGATTCACATTTTGTATACTTGTATATCATTTATATTTATATAATCTGTTTTATTGAAAATAAGCTTAGCCAGTCTCCTCTTATTAGCTCTAACTAAGCTTAATTGGTATTTATATCTATCTGGAAACGTCTGAGGTATCTTTGACCAGTGTAGTCTAAACTTATACCCGTCAGAGTGTTCGTTTAAATGGTATATACGCTTACCTAACTCTTTACTAAATTTATAATCTACAGACAATGATTTATCTGTGTAAGACTTAGGTTTATATTTACCAACTTGTATATAACCTAACCCAAAAGGCATTTTAAAGCCGTCTGAGCCGTCTAATACATGTTTTAGTATAATATTACACATAGAGTCTAATATGCGCTTATACGCGACGTATGATAGCTCTATGGGCAAATCTTTATACATGTCTACGAATGTTATAGATTTCTTATTCTTCATCATCCTGTGGACCATGTGGTTTAACGCTGGCCAATGTAGAGTTATTACTATCATCACTTGGCCTACCTAACATAAATGGAAGCTCCTTGGTCATTATCATTTCCTTGATAGGAGGTAACATCCATGCAGGTAATTTAATATCATCTTCGCTTGGAGTATCCCAATTGTCATCAATTTCATCTTCGTAAATAGCTAAGACCCAAATATTTCTAAGTTTATTTAAATCTTGATCACCTTGTACGAATATATACCCATCTTTATAATAAGCTGTAAGTTCGTGTCCAGTGTATTTACGGAAATAGTTATAATGTCTACGAATATGATTCATATATTGTATATTCTCACCCATCTAATCATGGACTGCTAATATACTATCTTCATCATTGTTGTATATACCTTCCAGTTTACTCTTAGTCTTCTTTGTAAATATTGGATACTTATCTAAAGACTTAACATCCTCTAACTCAAGAGGACCAGTTTCCTTCTTATAAATATCATCTGAAGCCTATATAAGATCATCTATAGTTTCTGACTAAGCTTTGATCTTATCTAATCTCTGCTTTGTAAAGAACTTCTTATACTCCTTTACCCAGTTTCTTATCTGTTCTCTTGATAGATCTTCACTTTCACTTATATTGTTATTACGAACCAGAAGTAATATATCATCTACAAACTATCTTAATGTTATATATGTCATATCACTTATCTATTGCTTCTATTACTCTAACATCTGAAGTCTTTATAATATCATTAGTATTTACTATCTGATACTTATACATATCAACTTTCTTAAAGTCAAGAGTAAATAGACGTTTAATAAAGCTTTTCTTATTCTTATACTATCTATGTTTGTAAACATACAGGAACTATTGATTCTTAATATCTAAGTTAACTCTCACCGTATCTTTACCTATAGTATAGTCTATTTTTGTTAGAGGGTTTATTTGTATAGTATCTTTATATACTGTATCTCTTTGGATAGTTTTAATTATATCCTACCCCCTTACCCCCTTACTTGCTGTAACGTATATAGTCTACGTTTGAGTTGCGGTTGTTCTTATAACATTTGGTTTAAGCTTTAACTACTCTCTTACACTATCTATCTTTTGTATAAGACTATCATTAATATTTCGCAGCTAAGACATATCCAGCTTTAAAACATTATTAGCCTATTGGGAACCATTTAAGATACCCTAATAGGCTTCAATGTTATTCTGAGCCATTTCTAAGCTCTTAGAGAGCCTTTTATTCTGCTTGTATATATTTATACTAAACACAACTAAAAGGCCCACCAAGAGGCTTAAAAGTGCCTTAAACGCGATCTTTTTGTGGCTCATGAGCCAACTTAATATCATCGCACTATTCATCTGTTACCAAATTATTATTTGTTAATATTGAGCGTATTTCGCCGAACTTTGAGTTCATGTATGCAGACACACCGAATATACTTCCAGCATAAACGAATGTTTGCGCAATATACCATAAAATACTATCCTCAATATTGTGCTTATTGAGGAAGAACGATAAAAACGCCATGCTTATACCACTTAAAATTGATAAACTTGCTGACGTATACTGTACTAAATCTTTATTATGTCTTGTCATTTTATTTCAATCTCCACTTTTCCTTTTTGACAAGCATTTTTTATAATCGGGTATAATTTATTAACAAACTCTTTTGAGTTTATAACTTTTCCTGCAATCTTATTCTACCCAAGTAGTATACATCCATCTGTATCTTCATGTGTATTTCCTGCGTGAATTAACACGCCTGCGAATGATTTAACATTTAATAACCTTGGAGTGTATCTTTTAAATCTTGGGGAATAAGCCCACACAACTTCATATTTACCATATGGAATTGCGGTTCTTCCATGTATTTTTGTCTCTCCGTTATCAAAAACGCCATTCTTGTTAATATCTCTAACTTTATCTTCTAATGTATCACAAAAGTATACACCGTCTACATATAGTTTACCTATTGTGTATGTATCACGTAAAGCAATACGAGTTAATTCAAGTTTCATAGTTTTATAAATTAACTATAATGTATATTATTTTAATCAAAAATCATCAAAATAATTAGTTTTATGATTAATATTCGTTGTTATAATTTTATATCCATCGCTTGTAACGTAAAAAGAACAAACACCATCTCTATTAGTATATTTTTCTGTAACATTTTCACCATTTAACCATACAGATACATCAGTATTTGTGTCAGGATGTGTTACAAAATTATAAATGTTTTCATTCTAAAAAAGTTTAACTTCTTTCACCGTATATTCATAACGCTAATCATCTATTTTTGATTTGTAGATTTCTACCACTTTATGATAATCATTTGGTGCTTCACGTTTATACTTAGCTAAAACTTTTTTACTTTCAAATTTATATCCATCGTATTCTACAGTTTCTCCAAGCTGAAGATCTTCTTCTTTGTTTTTATATTCATCAACAATCTCAAACTGAACACCTTTATTGATTGTAAATGTTCTAAGATTGTTTGAACCCCAACCTGGCTGATATACAGTAATAACAATTAATACTATATACTGACCAAAGTTTCTTTGATCCTGTGCTGGGAAGTACATCTCAATCTGCTTAGAACCACTTATAACTCTTGATGCTGCAAGATATTTATCTGGAACAATCTTAAACTGCTTAGATCTTACACCAAAGCCGTTGTATGCTGGAAAATATCTATAGTCATCAATAGGTCCAAACATTCCTGATGTATACACCTCTTGGTTATATGGAAGCCAATTATACATATGACATCTTGTATATACTAAATCATAGTCAGTTGGACTATAATACTAAGGATAGCCATAGTTATCTAAATCTATATACTAAATGTCTTCTTTTCTAATAACATAACATCTAAGCTACTTAATAGATGTAGCATCATAATCAGATAGCTCATCTAATGTAAACTGTAGATGTACGTCAGTTCCTATTATTACTTGTTTCATATTTATATAAAATAAAAAAGCTGAGATCGGGCTGTATGCCCAACCCCAGCTTAGTTGTTTTTTAATATTAATTATTATGCAAAGAAAGTGCCAAACGCTGTCTTAAGAGCTGCACCCTGACCCTTCTTAGGATAAATCTCAATTGACTGCTTTGTAAGTCTATGGAGATCGTCAGCTGTACGATACATGTTCTCGAACAAGATTGTAATTGCATCATACTCACCATTGAGTTTAGTATCCATCTTAGGAAGATCGAACTGACGATAATCCTCGAAACCACGGTTGATGATACCATTGTAACCCATAGCTGACTCTTCACGATCACGTACATACTTAGGAGAAGCTGTATAGATCTTACCAGGAGTCTTCTTAACAACAATACCTGGCAATGGGAACTTATGGCTATAACCAATACCCACGATGCCAGCTTCGTCGTTAAATGAAATCCATGTAGAAACTGCAAAACGTACAGTAGCTGCAGGACTTAATGCTGGAACTGAATCGTCATCATCATAAGGAAGAGCTTCAAGAGTAATCTTGCCAGCAGCAACTGCTACGCTAACTCTTGCTCTCTTGTAATCCTTCTTGATAAGAGCTGCAATACCTTCAGCTACCTTCTCAGGAGTATCACCTACCTTAGTTACATATTCATAAGACTCAGTCCACTTACGGAAACGTGTATTCATATCCTTGTAGATAATACGGAATACAACGCTGTGGCCACCAGCTGCAATCTTAGTCTTAACTGGATCCTGAATGTTTGCAAAGTCAACCTCAATCTTTTCCTGAGTATCATCTGCATGATCTGTAAACTCAGCACTCTTAACAGCGCTCTTCTGAATTGGGTTAGACCAGTCGATTACTGGAGTATACTTAACACTACCATCACGACCAATTACTGTAGATACAGCACTTGTAATCTTACCAATCTTGATAGCTGTAGCTGTTGCTGGAACAGTTGCTACTGCTGTAGCAGGCTTAGCCATATCAACAATTACGATCTTACCAACATTCTCGATTTCTGACTTCTTATCTTTTGAGAGATCGCTGATCTCACCAGTGTACAATACTGCGTCTTCGTTACTTACAAAAACGTCATTTACAAATGTAATCATATCTTTATATTTTATTAATTTTTTCTACTCACCTCACGCGCTAATTTAATAGCAAAGGCTTTCCACGTTAAAATTATTCTTGTGTCATAACCTCCTGAGTTATACTCTTATAGCGAGGATTACCAGTATTCTCAAGGTACATCTATGCAGCTATTTTAATAATCTCTGGAATTGTTATGTTATCAAAATCCGTATATTCTTCAAACGGATTTGATAATGTTATTTTGTTAGGAGTACGTAAATAACCTAATACATACTCTTTTATTTTGTAGTTCTTATCTGTAAGTAGATAACAACCTTTATCTGTACAGACTCTTAAAGGTCTTGCTTCGCCATACTTATAATGAAAATCCGTAAGGCTATTTGTAACCCTATACATAAAACTATCAGATGTACATTCAAATATACTTGTACTATAAGGATTTTCTCCTTTATTGTTAGTTATGATAGCATCTTCATTTAATGAAAATAAGAAATCATCTGGATAGTTTTCAACTATATACTTATCGTACTTTGGGTTATTATCATCTATAACAAACTATGTGTATTTAGTAGTTTTATATAGATTAATCAAATCATTCCTACGCTTCTCATTTTGTTCATATGATGTTTTATGAACTTGATCTGTGTTAAATCTTAATTTAACAAATTTATCTACAGCCTAATTTAGCCAAAACAAAGAATCAGATGTAAGAGGTTTTTCAACTTGATTAATAACACCTATCTCTGTTTCAAAGGCTTCAAGTATATCTATATATTTCATTGATCATCCTCCTACTATTGTTGTCTTGCATTATTATACTGATCCTATAACTAAGACTTAGCTTTTCTCTTCAAACTTTCTAATGTTACACCAAACTTATAACTATAGATATATAAATCTACAGCACCTTTTACTATATCCCAGAAACAAGATGGCGATAATTCGCAATTACTTCCATATCGTAATATAGAGAAATCATCTAACTTTTTATAATAAATAACAGTTACATCTTTTATAACAGTATATTTATCTTTTATTATAGTAAGAAAAGTTTCACCTGTGTGTTTTTTATTTTCAAAAAGAACCAATGGATTCCTTAAAATAAAACCATCATTGAAATCGTTGTTAATTTTCTCAGAATCTTTATACTCAGAAAACACATTATTCTCAATAGTTACTGTCTTTAAATTCTATTCATCTCCAGTAAGATTCTAACCATTTTCTCTAAATTTATATGTAGAAAGACAATTAGAATAGCTTCTTATATACATATAATAATCTTCTGGAAATTCAAATGTAACAGAGTTTGCTTGCTTTGATATATAACTACCATGTTCTCTTGGAGCTATTCCTTCTATTATAAGATCTTTTATTTTGTCCTATAACAATGCAGCAACATCTCTATCTTTAGTAATTATTAATTGCTTTATAATATCATCGAAATACTATTTTGCATATTCACTAAGAAATGCATAAATAGTTTCTGTATCTGGCTTATTCTCAACCTCAAATGAAGGATCTATCTCAATAAGCCTGCGCTCAAATTCAATACCGAGCTAAACTGTCTATTCATGTGTCATGATTCTAATCCTCTCAATTGTGCTTTAGTCTACATTCTTGGAGATTCAACAATCTCTGTGCTCATAACTAAAGCAAGGTTAATTAATTCTTCAGCCATACTATCTGATAATTCAAACTCTATATCAGTTTGCTAAGATAACTTTTTATTTTTATCAGCAAATTTCTATGGATATTTTATATACGTATATACAAAATCTATACTATATCCTTTATTAATAGCATTGTCAACAAGAACGCCTTTTATTAATAATATTTTATTACCACGTACACAATATATTGCACTTCTTGACCATGGTTTATTATTAACGGTAGACATAAATTTATACATATATTTAGACTGTATTTGTTTTGCGCTCTCATATCCACCCTAAAGATCTGAAATAACAGCATGTATTATATACATTACTTCATTTTTATTAAACTATATACTTATTAAATCAAGGTTAGTGTGACCACTACTGCCAATAAAAGGTATAATTCCTTCCTATACTAAAGGCTGTAAATCTTCGACTGCTTTTTCATCACCCTCAAACGGCACTCGCCTCATGTTATTTCCTGTAAATTTTTGAGCTATTAGAGCTAGGTAGGCCTTGTCCAGTAATGTAGCAATCTCGTATTCAGTTAACGACGGATATGACGTGGTGACATTCTCCTTGTCATATTCGATCATAAACTTTTCGTATATATCTGCGTGCGTCATACGTCGTTTAATTTTTATTACTTATTGTTTGTTTCGTTTATAATAACAAGCTTCAGATCTTGGTTCTTCTTATTGTCTAAGTAAGTTATAGCATCTGCTAATGATGTAGCAATCAGATCTGTTCCGTAATAATAATTTGTCTTATCCTTACGAATGACACCTTTAGCAACTGCTTCTTCAATAATAAACTCTGTGTCTTTTGATTTATTGTCAACCCACTTGTCAAAGAACTTCTTAGGATTCTTATCAACCATTGTAAACAATGTAGACTCTACAAGTTCGTTAGAAAGATCATCTGACTTAACGCCAAACAATCTAAGACACTTACGCATGTTATCAAGTGATAACTTATCAAATTCACGAATAGCATCTCTACGTAACTTATTAAGCTTATTCTGCTCAACAGCCTCAGCCTGACGGTTAATCAAGATATAATCTTTACCAGCATCAAGCTTATCAAGTGATGTAGCAACTCTCTTATGACCCTCAAGGAACTTAATAATCATAGCCTGACGAGGAATAGAGTCGTCTAACAATAATGGCTTAGCGCCAATCTTTACACAGAATGTAGTCCAGAAATCACTATTACGTGATAAATGACCTTCATCGTAACCTAAAGCTTTTTCAAAATTCTTTTCATCTTCTGGAGTAAGCCCAGTGTATATCGAGCCAGACCTTGTAAAATAAGGGGCGATATAGTCAAAACATCTGCTGTACTTCAACAAGCCAGCCCATGGATTCTTTTTCTTAATTCTTAATTCAACTACCATAATATATTTAATTAGTTCTCCATATATGATATATGTTAGGGCATAACTCAATTAAGCGATACACCCTAATATATATTATATAGATTCATTTATTTTAATTACGCCTGCTTGTACTCTGAATCATCAGCATCGCAGTAAAGTACACCACATGCAAGTGGGTTACGTACCATAATACCCTCTTCACCGAGGAAGTGTACCTGATAACCATCACGGCTATTAGAACGGAGAGTGTTAATTGAGTTACCGTAACCAGATGGAAGTACAGAACCACCAGTACACCACTGTACGAACTCACGACCCTTACGACAAACCTTAACGATGTTTGCCTGGCCATCACGCATACCAAGATCGAGGAACAAGAATGTATAAGACATCAATGGCTTACCTGACAGTGGATGTAACTGACGGAACATCTCCATGTTGTCAAAGAGAGCACACTTCTTAAGAGTAAGCTCAATACCATTAGTCATCTTGTAAGTTGTGAACTGACCACCGAGAGTTAACTCCTGACCATTACCAGTAATAAACTTAGTGTCAATCAACTGCATGTTAGCTACCTTTTCCTTCAAGAGACGATCGAACTCACGCATACCCATCTCACCAGTCAAAGCAACAAACTTACGCTCGTTTGTACCAAGCATGTTGTAGCAAAGATCGAAGAGGTAATCTTCGAGCAACTCAGTTGTAAGAGTTGTGTAGTAACGTGTGTTAGCTGGACTAATCTGCTCGAACAAACCTGCTGAGATAGCAACTGGACGACCATTTGTACCCTTGTTAGAGTATGTACCGTCAGCGTTACGGTTAGACTTAGCAAAGAGCAACTGATATTCCTCACGCTTCTTCCACTCACGAAGAGCCAACCAATACTGGTAGTCAGACCAGAGATAAGACTTCTTACCAGTCTCAGGATCTGTCAAAGCGATAGCCAATACTGTAGAGTAAGCATCACCAGTAATATCGTAAGAAAGACGCATTGTCATCAAGTTGTTCTTCATCTTGAATGGAGTCTGATAGTTCAGGATATCTGCCTCATCTGAATACTCTTCGTATGCAGAACCTATACGGCTTACCTGACGACCTGGGAGAAGATACTCACCTGGAATATATGCACCAGAACCTGCATCTGCTACGTAGCACTCATAAACCCAAGCACTACCATCCTGATAAGGAGTACCAGATACGCGAACCTGGAAACGATAGTTGTCGAATGACAAGATTGCACCAGGACCAAAGTAACGCTCTTCAAGACCGAGGTAGATTGGAGAGTTGCCAATACCAGCTGTAGTTGTAGCAGCAGCAGAAGTTGTAGCTGAATCTGTTGTTGAAATTACCTTGCCGTTATACTTAGCGTAACGAATATTAACTGCATGATCTTGATCGATCTGTACAGCCCACTCATACTCGCGATTCTCGATAGTCATAGTCTTACCAAGACCACCTGTAATCATATCAATAGTAGTTGAAACACCATCATCCTTTGTACCGAATACAAGAGACAAGATACCAGCAACCTCATGAGGCTTTGTAAGCAAAGCATTAGAAATCATGTTTTCGTCTACAAGATCAGAGAATCTTTTACCTCTGTACAACTGTAGACCATTAAGTAAAGTATTATTCATAAGTTATTATATAATTTAATTTATCTTAAAATAGACCACTTACTAATTCAGCAGCACTCTTCTGTTTCTGTTGTGTATTATATGTGCTGTGATTCTTTGAAGTGTTCCTAAGTATTTTTCTAAGTTTTTCTGCAGCGGATGTTTCACCATCTCTCTTAGCTCCAGATACTAAAGAATCGCCCTTCATTGTAAAGTATGCAGATTCGATTAGGTTCTTTGAGAGATTCTTATTAAAGTCTCTCTGATACTGTGATACGCCATCTTGATCAACCTTGAAGATATACTCGTATAATGCAGCTCTATCTTCCTTTGGAATAGAAATACCTCTAATTGTACTCAGATTGTTAATATCATTCTGAACGCTCTGGAAGAACTGTCTATTCTATTCCTCCTGTTGCTTAGCGTATTCCTCTTGCTGCTTACGATTCTCTTCGATCTCATTCTCACGAATAACCTTCAATCGTTCAAGTGCATCTTCAGATTCATCATAAAGCATATCAGCATCTTCGTATCTACTAATCTTATTATTAATCTGCTCATCAGAATAACCATTGTGTTTAAGTAATTCTCTAATTACAGCCTTTTGATTATCCTCGTTCTCAAGATCTAAGTTTTCAAAAGATAACGTGTCCTGTTGCTTCTGATAAAAGTCTTCAAACTTACCGCCATTCTTAACATATTCGTCAAGCTGAGCAATACGTTCGTCAGCATACTGTGGAACAGAATTATGCTCTACAACTTTACCAAGATACTGAGTAAACTCTTCAACAGTAACAGGTTTATCTTCTTCTTTAAAATCCGCCATATTCCACCCTAAAGATTCGCCAACGGCATCAAATAGAGCAGAAACCTACTGAGCTTCTGTTACATCTTCAGCAGATAACCCAGTATCACTACTATCGTTATCATTAGTAGTGCTATCATCATCTTGATTATCATTAGTTTCTTTCTCTTCTTTAGAGTTATTTAAAATATGTTCAGGGATTTCCGTGTTATCATTACCGACGGTTAAATCATCCCCATCTTTTACATCCTCAGAATCACCTGCTGGCTTATCTGGAGTTTTATTATCATCTTCTACCTCAACAACACTATCTTGTCTTCCCATGTTTGTTACATCTGTGGTTTCTGAAGTTTCACCTCCATTGCCATAAATACTATCAAGCATTGTATCAAGTGCTGATGGTTTATTATCTTTGTTTTCCTTCATAATTATTAATTAATAATTAAATATTATTTTCGCATAACTGCGTATTATTTTATATGTTTTGGCATTATAATTTTAACACCACGATCGCCATTGTTATTCATATACGATCTTGTTCTATTATAGTTAAAATATCTATTTAACTAATCAGTACTTGGAATGTATTTATTATCTCCAACCCACTATCCTCCAATTAATCCTAAAGGGTTATAGTTAGAAACTTTTCCAGAGTATATAGATTCGTTACTAAATGTTGGATGGTACATAGTCTTACCAACATCATTAAAATGAGTTCCAGATGGATCTGATAAACTTTTAATAGCCATTTTTCTATTATTATCATAAAATGCTCTATAATTATAAGTATTATCATTAAGCATCTAAGTTAGTGCCTAATCTTCTGACATATTCCATTCTCTTGACATACGCTATGCAAGTTTATCCATATATGAATAGTAATCAGAATCTTTTCCATTCTTAAATCCAGGAGTATTAACAAGCGGCTAATCGTTTAATAACGCACCCACTGTTTGTTCTATTGGAGGCAAATCAATTGAGTGCTGAAAAACAAAAGGGCTACCTTGTGTTTGTGGAACTTCTACTTCTGGTTCTGGACCTCTACCAACAGGTGGCAATATAGCCTATTTAAATGGCTCCTAAGCGTTCATTTCTATAGTTTGAGCCGTTTCCTAAGGTACAACACTTTTAGGCGGCTACACGGCCATTAAAGCAGGTTTCTGTTGAACTATAGGCTAACCATAGTGTACTGCGGCAGCTTTCCTAACAGACTACATACCAGCAAGGTTTTTTGTATACTGATCAAGAGGAGCTTCAAAATAACCGATACGTTTAAGTTCTTTTGCATAATAAGCAACGGTGTCAGCATTCAAAGCTTTCTTATATTTACCAGCCATATCATTTAGATAAGCATCTATAAAAGCAGCATCATTTTTATATACGTTATAATCTTTACCATTATAACCATATCCTCCATAGTTGTGAGCTCTTATAGCAAGTGGACTTGTTCCGTAAGTGCTCTCGAAAGCCAACTAACTCATAACATTATCATATGTAGACCTCTTTGTATAACCTCTCTTAATAAGACCATTATAAACAAGAGGTCCAAGCTTATTAGCAAAAGCCTAAAACTTGTTAGGCTATTTGCTACTTGGTTGTTTGATTGGTTTCATAAGCATTAATTCTCACCAGTTACTCTATTCTTTAAAGCTGTAGAAGCTTTAATCTTCTCTCTCTAAAGCGCAGCATCATCTTTCTGCTTCTGTAAAGCCATTTCGTGGTCCATACGCTTCTTTTCTAAGCTTATCTTAGCATCTTCTATCTCACGCTTCTAACGCGCCTCATAACGCTTTAAATAAGCCTCCTAATCAATCTTACGTTGCTCTGTAGCATCCTTTGCAATCTCCATAGGATCAGGTATACCATTCATGTTAGCATCCTTATCCTCAGTACCACGATATGCACTAATTTCAGCTACTGCAATCTTAGTCTGATTATCAGCATCAATCTTATAACGCTCAAGATACATCTTAGCCTCTTCAAGCATAAGCTCTTGCTGTTTAGCTTCATTTTGCATCTGCTGCAATTGTTGTTGCTGTTGAGCTTCAGCTTCTTGCTGCTACTGCTGCATTTGCTCTTGACGAGTCTGCATATCCTTAAGCTTCTGCTTAAGCATATTGAAGTTATCATTTGTAAGAATCTCAGCTGCTTCAAGCAAGCTTGCACCATTCTGCATAGCTGGTTGAATAAGCTGTTGTAACTTCTGTATATTCTCTATATCTTTAGAAGTATCACTTACAAATACATCCATATCTTCATAATAGAACTTCTTAGCTATATCTAAGAAAGCCCTTTCGCCATTATCAAATACATATGAAAGCTTCTGTTTACCAGTACCTTCCCAAGCTCCTTTTGCCGTATTAAGTAGCATAGTCATCACATGTCTCTTACACTGATTGTGAACCCAGAATAAAGGCTCTGTAATGTGAGATGACTGAGTTACTGATCTTTCAACATTACCAACAAGTTCAGATGTACTAATAGCGCCTTCTCTCTAAGAAGTAATACCAGATATAGTACCAGCTAATAGCTCTATCTTGTCCATTAGCTATATGTACTCTGATATAACCTACGACATTGTTAAGTCAAGAGAAGTTATCTGGTTGAATGTAGCAGGCTTACCACCTTCACGACCAGGTACATTCCAGCCCTCTTCATAAGGGTTGATAAAGTTAACACCTACAGAAGATAGATAATGCATCCACCTATCAGGTGTAATATTCATAGACTTAGGAATCTAAGTAATATCCATATTAATTACCTTTCCTTTGTCTCTTGCTATTGCAAGCTCCAGCCGATACCACAGCACAATGTACATATATTGTAATGGTTTTAGTATACTAACTAAAGACCTTGGCTTACTGTTTGTTGCGCTATAAACACAACCACAATAAGGGAGCTTTTGTGAGTTTGGATTATCAATACTTACATGTTGATATTCGAGTGGCTGTATTCCGAAATATAAATCAGAGCCAGCTCTGTATCCTTCCCATACCTCTATAATCCAATCTGGTTCTATAGAAACCTCAGTTCCTACAGGCTTATATGTTTCATCACATATTGTAACCTAAGGCTCTCCAGCTTCATCAAGAACTGTAACATAGAAGATCTTCTTAAATGATTTCCAACACACATGCCATACGTTAATAGAATGCTTATTCTAAAATGAAAAACCATCCTTATCATATATACGCATTGTTATATGATTGAAATCATCAACTGGTCCTCTTTCTGGCATATCACCAATAGGTGTTCCTGATAAGATTTCATTAAGTCTATTAAGATCTTTCTCATCCATCTTATCATTATATCTATCATATATCTCAGCTACTGGTAATCTCATCTTACGAACACACCAAGAACCGTCTTCTATAAATTCCAAGTCTGGACATTTGTCATAATCAAAATCCATAGGATTTACGCGCTCTGCGTAAGGTTCTCCGTTTTGAACTCCTACGTAGTATACTTCAGTACCACTAATCAAACCATCTTTCCAACCTTTTATAAACTCATTATGTAATGAAAGTCTTTCTTTAAGATATTCAAGTGTATGATAAGCGGTGTTTTCTACAACATCTTTGTACTCTTTATCCATATATTTAGCTATAGCTTCTGGTGGCATAATCTCACCACTCTATAACTATTGCTAAAACTATTGCTGTTCTTCTGGACCCATCTTAGATTGTATAGCTGCCATCATGTACTACATAAGCATTTCTTTCTCCTTATCTTGTAATTCTGATACAGCTTCTTGAGATGTGCGAACAACTCTAAAGTTTAATGGTCTTTTAGTCTCCTCACCTATAAGCAAATCAATCTTAGGTCTAATAATATTAAAATCCTAAGGGGTAGCAGGAAAACCATCATCTACCTTAAATGGATTTGTTATACGCTTAAAGTCTTTCTCGTCAAAGATACTGTTATATAAGTTGTAATAGGTCTACATCTCGCCATGCTGCGTATCACGCCTACCGCCGCCAGAAGTAACATTGCCTTCACCTATTATATAATCCACACAGTCATGCTACCACTTTTCGTCTTTCTTAGTTAGCGGGAGCTTCTGCTATGGAAATGCGGCACTATATAAATTATCTTTTACTCCTATCATTGTTAAAATGTATATACAGGTATATCGTCTTGCTGCTACTCATCATTCCACCAAGATTGGCTAAACAATGGCATTTCAAAGAGTTCAACCTATTTGTTTTCTTCTTTACTTTTAGCTACCTTTACCTAATAGAGTTCTTCCCTATATATCATAGTCATACATAACGCTATGACTCTATCGACGTTCTTTACGCCATCATTCTCTATAAGTTCCTCTATCAAAGGCTCGCTATATACTCTTTCTATATTAGGATGTCCTGGCTCAAATTCATCCATAAGCCATTCAAGTATTAATCCTTCTCCGTAAGCCCTAATAGACTTAGTCATATGACATCCTTTTCTTCTTTGTACTTTTGAATCTTTAAATACTTCAGAGATTACTTTATCTGGCTAATCAGCTAATAGATAATCACAATGTTTATTTGTAAAGTAAGGATAAATACCCTTACGTTCGTTCTCAAATAACAATCTTGCATTATAAAAGATTAAAAGCTTTCGTACATTTTCATAGTACTATTCAGCAGTATCAGGTCTGCCTGAATATTCTGCCACAATAACATCGTTCCAAGCTTCTCCAGCCTTAACGCGTTTAAATATAAATGTTGATCCTAAAGAATTTGTAAAAGACTCATCGTGGTCGTAGGGATCCGCCCCAGCTATATATAATCCAAATGGAGGATCTTTAACTGGATATTCCCATATCACAACAGAACCATGAGGTTTATCATCTTTCTTCAAATGATATGTTGTTATGTCTCCAGACTTCTTCTCAGTAGCTTTAACCTACCCTTCTCCATCCCAAGCTAAGTCTACCACATGTTTCATGTTTCGTAGCTTCTCATTAGTTCTAATGCGTGTTAATTGATTCATTAGCAACTATCTTGGGAAGATGTTTTTACCAAGCTCCAATACAGCCTCCTACGGCTTTAATGGACGCTCTGATATAAATCTATCAATAGATGTCTGAGACGCACCACCATCTTTTACTTTGTTTCTTTGAGCAATAAGTTCTTCTATAGCTTTCTCTTTAATACTGTTACCATACTGATCCATGAACTTCTACTTACCGTTCTCGTCAGTAGATTCCATATTAGACCATGACGGAACAAAGAATCCACATTTAGTCTATTCTTGACCATCGTCCCATATATTAGGAAACGCTAAACAGTTGAATGCTTCTGGTTTATAGAATAAATTCTTAAGACCATCGAAGCTCGAACCTTCCGTTCCACCAGTACCGAAAGCAATCAAAAGACCAAAAGCTACACCGTCGTCAGTTTCTACAGCAGGCTGTTCAACTCGCCACGCTGTTTCAAGATTAGGGAACTTACCACCCTCTTCAAATAGTACAAGTTTACCACGAGTACCACGAAGTCTTTCAGGATCATTCTTAAGTGTGATACCTGTTATACTTGATAGATAACCTTGCTCAGTCTATTTACCAAACTCGTCTGTAATCTTAAAACCAGATACGCGTTCCATACGTGTACTTGTAAGACGTTGTTTTGACCAAGCTGTATTCTTATCTATAAAGTCCATTATTTGCCAAGCTTTAGTAAGAAGACCATCACCAATCAAGAACTTCTATTCTGAAGCTACAGCAAAACTTTTAGATCCAGGTATTAACTCATAATTACGTACTAACATAGATGCTCCTTTAAATGAGTATCCACGCTGTCTTGACTTAAGTACAACTAAGTGTTTACCCTAAGTCTCAGCTTCTTCTATGGCGTTAAAGTAATAGTAGTCATAATCCCAGAAGTTTGGGAACTCTAATATACGTTCACGTCTTGTACGTTTATTACCATATCTATCTGTATACTCAACCTCACTAAGTTTCATAATTGGGCTATAGTTAAGATAAAAGTAATTGTATCCACTTATAGCATCACCATCAGGAGCAACATATCCATATAGACATCTATTAGTCTCTTCGTCCCAGTACTTTATATAATCAGTAGTTCCTGGAGGAGCTAATGTATAAGTACCGTGTTCTTTAAAGAATATAGCTGCCTATCTAAATTTATCACTATTATAAATCTTCTTATTAAAGTCAACCATAATTATTTAACTGTTTCATATAGACCGATAACACCACCGCCTTTAACCTTGCCAGATTCAAGCTATTCCGCTTTAGCTTGCTTCATAGCTATATCTAAAGATTTAACTACTCCACTAACGTCTTTAAGGATTCGTGTGATTTTAAGTGCTGTGTCTATATCCATACTACCTTCTGAATACTAATTCAGAGTTTCAATCAATCCCTCTGCTGCTGACTATGAAGATGAAAGCAGTCTGGTCCCAGGAGTCTATTGAAACTCCTGAAACCTTTTTGCTAATATCATCATTTCGGCAGTAGGTTTATATTTATCATCATTGAACATATCTTTACCTACAACAGACTATCTTTCTTTCTCTGGATAAGCCTCGTATGGACTATTCCATTTATATAGCCAAATGATATATTCAATTTCTTTTAGTGCCTAAGATTTATCTTCAGCATTATTATAATACTCCTTAAATGGAGGTATAGCTAAATCCTAAGTACTAAGCTTTATCTTACCACCTTGTATATCAAACATTATTAAATCTTCTTAGCTAATATTTCACCTGCATGTATATTATCACATGTAACACCAGTTATATATGGATCTAAGTTATCAAGATCATTCGCAGTCTTAGCAGTCCATACTTCTAATGCTATTTTTTTATCCATTAACCAATCCATATTTTCTGCAGGACAAGTAGCAACGTGTGTTAAGTTCTAATCTAAGAATAAGTAAACAGCTCTACCACCACCTGCATTTATTATTTTTGTCAAGTTTATTGTAACAGTATCCCAGTATTTTTTATTAACATCTGTACCTACATTATACATTTCAAATATATTTATATATCCAACTCGTATATTGTTATCATACTTAACTGTTTCTTCCAAATTCCAATTACCAGATGAAATTATAGTAAAGTTTTTACCTAATCCTTCTCTTTTAATAATATCTAACGCTTTATGAACATATGGTTTATTATCATACTTATCGCCTACTCCAAGTTGCTTTCCACCCATATTTGGATTTTTAATTTCAATATATGGATGCAAACCACATGCTTTACATACCTTACAGAACTCTTGAAGAGTTGCTACTTTATTATTATCAGGACTTGTAAACGCCTTTATTTCAGCCAAAGTATGCTCTTCATATTTATAACTATGATCTCCAGATGCAATTGTTATAGTTCCATTAGTATATCCTTCAGACATCCATGCGTCATGTCCAACAACCCAATTGTTATCTGATGTTTTATATATATCAGTTTCTACATACTACCAACCTTCTTTTGCAGCAGCTCTAAATGCAGCTAAAGAGTTAGCTTTTTCTGTAGCATGGTATCCTTGATGAGCAATACTTTTCATTACTCTATCATCCCTTGTATGATCTTTTGGAAGAACTACTGTTTGTGTAGTACCTGGTGTTTGAGAACTATTACCAGAATTTGGTTTAAATGCAGTATTGGATGTATGTAACATTACCTTTCCAAAAGATGATAATGTATCAACTTGAACACCAGGCGCATCTACAGTAGGAGTATCTAATAAGATAACATACTTACTGTCTGTAGTAACTGTATATTTCTTACCAGCAGCAGTCCAATCAGCCATACCAAATCTGTTATCGGAGATCTTCCAACCAATATACATTCTTAAAGAATCTGGAATAGTTATAACATCACCTTGCTTTAAATCAGCTTCAAAATAAACTCTTTTATAAGCTGTATTTATAGTCCATGGCGACAATGGTTTTATTGTAACGTTTCCATTAATAAATCTTGACGTTATATCAATATCCCAAGGACCATTATCAACAATAGGATGTGTTGTAGAAGTTAAACTATTTTGTATATCAGAGATAACTTGTTGTAATGATTTTGCGCTATCGTCAGAAACATTTGTGCCATCATATCCGCCAATACCATTTACGTATAATGCATTTATAGAAGTATTATCTGTAGTATTCTTCTTTAAAATTAATTCAAGAGCATTTAAATTACCTTTTTCTAAAGATCCAGCACCAATAGAAAATACTGTATTATATTGATAATTACCTACAGTTTTATTATTACTTACATTATAAGCACCGCTGGCAAACTCGCAATTATTAGAAACTTTGTTTCTTAATCCAAAACACTAAATATAATTTGGATATTTATTAGTAGATGAACTTGTATATAAAGAATGTCCAACAATTATAGAATTACTTCCTCCAACAAAAACTCCAGTTCCACATAATATATTATTCTTACCGTTTGATGTAACGGAATATGCTACTACGTAATCACATTCGTTTAACTTATTTAAGTTATCGTTATTCATTTCTATTGTATTGTCATCTATTCTGGTAAAATTATTAGACATTCTTGTAAGAACGTTAGTATTTAATATTTCTTTAAATGAATATTTTTTATCGTTTTTAACAATAGCAAATCTATCGGTTATACCAAGAAGTCCTTCTTTTAACTAATATTCAACAATACTATCTTTTTTAACTATCAATCTTAATTTACCACCAGGGTTTTTACTAACCTACATAGCAACTCTATTACCTAATAAAATATTAGAATCTGCTTCGTTAGTTGAATATACGCCTGTTCCTACTCCAATATTATTTTTACCTAAAAGAATATTTATGCTTCCTAAGTTTAAATTTGCTGATCCGCTTATATAGTTAAGTGAAATATCAGACGAATATTCTTTATTCTACAAATCAATAGACAAATAATCGTTTTTTTTATCAGAAAGCATATTGAGTGATTTTGCATAAAATTTATTTCCAGCATTATCAGAACCTTCTAACACTGTGTTTATTTTTAAATATTTATCAAGATTAGAACTTGTAGGATTTGAGTTATTACCAGTTCCGTTGCTACCAGCTAAACTTAATGTAGCATTAGCATCTAACACAGTACCTTTTGGATAACCTTTATTCTCACTACCAATAATAACATTAAGATTTTCTGGATATATTAAACCGCCACCAGTAAGTGCGGAATTAACTAATTTTGCTGTATTCATATTATTATATTAATTTAATCCCGCATCCATTATACGGTTTTATAATTATTTGTTATATTATTATTAATCAATGTCTTAGGATTCTCATGTACTACATAAGCGCTACCATAACCTCTAAATACATTACTAAATCTCTAATTGTTAGAATATTGAGATGCACTTGTATATCTATTAGATGGGAATACTGATACGAACTTAAAGTATCCCTAATTAGCAAAGTTTACATAATCCTAAACAAACGCACTATTTATATCTGTTAAGTTTGTAAACTTCTGGAATACAGAGTTAAATACTACTGGATTAGAAGCTGTACTCTCTGGAGCTTTAACCATAGCAAATACACGACCAATACTACCAAGTGTATTATTTGATATATAATCAAATGCTGTAAATACTTGATTTGGATATACAGAAGTATATGCAAACGTACCACTTAAAGATGTTATATTAGGAGCATATTCAAAGAAGTGCGGTGGGATTACATATACATCACTACTACTGCTACTCTTTGATACTCTTGTTAGACTTGAACATGAGTTAAACATATTTGTCAAGTCTTTCTTAAAGTTCTTAAATGGAAGTAACAATATATCTGGTATTCTACCTCTAAGTCCAGTTTCATTGTAATGTGGCCATTGTGGTCCACATGCATTAAATACACTTGTAATATCACAATTACCATTACAATATCTAAATAAGTCTGGAGCGCAGCAGAAGTTTAAGCTACCATTAACAACATTGTTACCTTGTCCTATAGATACTAATATTGTATTAGAATCATGTTCGTAGTCTCCGTTATGTTTACCATCTTTAGTAGTTACTCCATCATAAGACCACATTATAGTTTCATCAATATTATCATAGTTTGTATTTATAGAAATAACACCACCTTTGTATATAAACTTAAATGGATTATAATTTTCATTATGTATTAACTCTGGGTTATTGTTTATATACGGTTCTATCCTACTATTTGCAAATGCATTGTACAAACTAAGTATTGATGTGTTTGGAGCTTCTGTAGATACAACTTGTTTAGAATATAATGCTCCTTCTGGATTTGTTACCTCTTCCCAGTTACCAGCATTCTTACTAAACCACTTAACTACATTGTTAGTATTCTCCATCTTAATCTCACTACCGTCGTCTCTTACTATATTATATATAACAACCTTTTTGTTGTCTCTATATTCTGTATCAGTAGTTAATGTTCCATCTTGTATACCATAATAAGTATTACTTATAGTTCTACTACCATGATAGAACAATCTGTATGGAATATAGCTCTGATTGCTTTCAGAGTATGATGAGTTTGAGAATATGCCATTAGCATATTGGAGATTAGGACAGTTAGCAAAACCATTAGATGTTAACTTATATGTAAACTTAGCATCCCTAAACAATCCAACTACATTATTAAGCTATGTGTTTGTTAAGAACAATGATCCAGGAAGTTCTACATGATTACCATTTATCTAATTAGGCATTGTTGTATACGCAAAGAAACCACTACAGTTCTATAACTTAGGACAGTTCTTAAATATGTCATATGGGAATTGGCCACTAACAACTTTAGTACAACCACTTCCAAATGTAGTCTAACTATAATTATTATCAATACAATCTATAGATGTTAGATTTACAAAGCCTTTAAGTGAATCATCATTTATATTAAATATAACTCCTCCGTTTAGCTTCTTAGAAGACAAGAAACCATTTATTCTTGTAACATACTGAGGATTCTTAAATATATTTGTAAAGTTAATTGTTCCGTGGCCATACTTAGATACGAACGAAGCTGATACATTAGATACATTTGTTGTTATATTTATTGTATCATAATCTATATAATTAGCATTTACAAATCTACTTATGTTGCTAAGACTTGTTAAGTTCTTAAAGAAGTCTTTAAGATTTCCATATAAAGATGGATTAGTCTTAAATGATTCATCAAGATTATCTTTTATTGCAGTATTAAATACATCTGATGTATTAAGTGTGTTTGTATTATTTACAATTACGTTGTTTGTAGTGCTTAAGAAAAACTCAACATTATTTATCTTGTAATTCTTAGTGCTATGTCTAAATAAGAATCTATCAAACACTCCAGTTGTTGGTCCAGTCCAAATATCACTAATATTAATAAGAGAATCTACAAGTGGACTAAACAAACCGTCATCTACAGTTACATTATCACCAACAAAATGAGGAGAATATAATACTGCGCTATTTCCCCAACATCCAGTAAATGTATCATGTAAAGAAGTTATTCCTTTAGCAAGTTTAAACATATATCTGTTAGGAGAATTATCAGCCTGACTTGTCTTCTAAAACTTTGCATTCTGTACAAAGTAGAACATTGAATTAAGATTAGTAAGAGATCCTAAATTCTGTAATGTATAATATATATCAAACAAAGTACATGCCGTGTTTGCATACATCATCTATGCATCTGTTATATCTTGGAATGTAATATTAGTTTGTTTGCTTGATACATTAATAGGCATAACAAAGTTATCATTAGGAATGGAATTATTTGTAATAACTTCACTTGGGAGTTTTACAACATGTGTATTATCTGCTATAGCCTATGTATTCTTACCTTGGAAGTTAACGGTACTTGTAGTTCCATGTATAGAGAATTTAGACAATCCACTAAAACATTTACCACACTTAACAACCATATTACCATATACTCTTAACAAGTTATCACACTTATCAAAAGTATTAGTTATATATGCAGGTCTATTTACATCTATAGAGAATTGTATTTCTTTAATACCACTATTAGATTGTATATTGAATTCTTGTATACTTGAGAATTCTGATAAATCAAGAAGTTGACCATTGTTAAAGTTGTTAATCGACGTATTATTCAAATACAACTTAAGTATATTCTGTTGATTACAATTAGAAATGTTAACAGTCTTTAAATTAACATTACCAGACAGATTAACATTTGTTAAACTATTTAAGTCTGACAATGTAACAAAGTTATCTTCTCTACCACCAGTTAACTAAGCATTATTAGTAATCTTAACATCTGATAAATTAGGACAGTTTTCTACGTCTACTATCTCAAGATTAATATTGCTATCAACAATAAGCTTCTGTAAGTTTTCACAGTGTGTAATTCTTACACTTCTTAAGTTTGCATATCCAGTAAGATTTAACTCTTTAATTGTATTACAATCTTCTATATACACAGAGCTAAGGTTGTTACATCCTGAAAGATCTACGTCTGGAATGTATTGCTGATGTATAAGTCTTAAATCCATAATATTACTATTTGTGATATTAAGACTCTGTAAAGGTACATTTGTTGGTATAAATATATTAGTAATACAACTACTTCCGGATATATCAATATCTGTTAACTTTGTAAACTTAGTTCTTGCATTAGCTGTACCAGGATTCTACTCTATATCAAGATAGAATGAATCACCACTAATAGCACATGCTGTATTTGCAAAGTTTATAGTTCTAACCTCAGATACGTTTGCTTGTCTAAATACATCAAGACTAAACTAACCACTAAAGTACTTATTGTTATGCATGTCTAATGTGTGTATAGCAGACAAACCAAGTGGGTCAATATTTAACTCATTTATAGATTTAGCAATAGAGCTAATCTTCATATTATATAATGGAGTAAGTCTATCTCCAAGCTCTATAATTGAATTAGAGTTATTAATAGTCCAAGTATAAGGACCACCTTGCTGCATATTACCAACATTAACATAAGTCTTTGTATTATTTGGTAAGAAGTAGAATGCCTGAACAGTATCACCAACGGCTATTCTTGATATAACTGGACAGTTAGATGTTACTGGCAAGGCTTCAACCTAAGTACCAGCTACAGTAGCATTAACTGTAACGTCAGTGTTATTCTTAAACGTCATAGCTGCCTACCTCTTAGACATGTCTCTCCATCTAAACAAACTATCTAAGAATACAACATGCTTCTTAAGCCATGTTCTATTATGAGCTACTTTACGACCATGGAGCTTTACAATATCTTTAGCGTTTGTAATAATATTACTTGTAAACTAAAGCATATACTTAAGCTTATAGTCATAGTTAAATATAAGAGATCCACAAAGCTCTGTTTGCTTTATAAAGTACTTATCTGTAAAGTAATTCATAAATGTATCATAACCATTAGCATTTGCTAAAGCTTCAGTGAAACTTCTAAACTCATACCAATACTGAGCGTATATTGAGTTTACTGTATCTTGACCATCTCTCCACTTTGCTTTTGTAAATGGAGTATCAAGAGAAAGCCACAGTTTATTAGTATTTGCAGATACTGTTGTCTTAGATAAACCTTTACTATGATCAAATGTTTCAGCTACATACCGCATACCTTGTGTAGCATTCTCAGATGTAGCTTGATTTGTTATATACTTAATCCATACATCTGGATCAATCTTAAGCTCTCCTTGGTTATCACTACCATTAGCAGTATCAAGGTCATAGAAGTCTACATAGAACGTAGAGCCATCCCATGTTCTATATGTAGAGTTCTTACCAAAGTTATCTACAAGACCGAAGTAGTTACATATAATAAAGTATTTGAAAGCGCTATCTACACTGAATCCCATATTATCGCTAATACTATTAGGATCAACTATAATCTATTGCTTTCTATTTAGCTTACTATAGTTACCACTTGAATCAACTGTATACTGATCATAAGAACCAGAGATCATAGGAATTGTGTTAGTTCCATTAACATCACTTGAATAACAACCCTCAATAGGCAGCTTCATGATGTTTGAAACAAACTCTTTAAAACCTTGATAATCTGAAGTTCTCTTACCACTTGGAAATCTAACTTCATACTTCTGGTTTAGAATATTATCATCATTCTGCCAGAAGTCACCTTTACTTGTATCAAGATCTTCTGGAAGACTGTTTGTTATTCTTTCAAATCCAACCAATGAGTTTGTATCTTTAATCTCAATCCAAGCAGATTTATCTTGATCAAACGTCTCATCTATTTCTACATTATCAGCGTAGAATGGGAACGTTGTAACTTGAATTGGATTATGATCTGCAGCATTCTTAATTGACTTAACCTACTTAAAACCTAAGTTTCTATGAGCGTCACGACCAATGTTGAACGAGTATACACCTAACGGCGTAACAGATAAAGTGTTCTAAGCGTCTGTATAGAACTTTATAATAACAAACACTGGGAAACCTTCTACTGTATGTTTAAGCGTAGCTGTAGGCTACTGTGTTTTAACATACTGAGAATCATATACATTCTTTAAAGCTATAGGGTCAAATGGGAAATAAGGGTTATCTTTCTTTCCGAGTTCAGTATTTATGAATGAACCAATAGCAGCATTGTTAGCATGTGAGCTATCCACAATATCAGCCTTAAGTGTATAAGTCTATTCTGGTATCCATGTTGACTTAGGTGTAAATATAGTACCAGTTGGTAATGTTATATTTAAGTTCTTCACTGAGTCCTTAAGAGTAGATGTACCCTGAAGGCTTATAGTAGCATTCTTAATAGTCTTTACAGAGTTATCTGTGTTTGAACCATCATTGCTAATACCAATTGGATCCCAGTACTGAACAACCTTATTCTCAGTCTCTGGTAATGTTACAGAAGAAGAAGACTGTTGTTTAACAAATGAGTTGAATGACCATGATGAATCATTGCTAACATCAATAAGCATAATTGGAACACCAATCTCTTTTGCATTCTCAGCAAGCTTATTTACATCAAGTCTGTTATTAGAATCAAGTAAGAAGTCTATAGTATATTGCTGCGCGTCTTTATCATACAACAAAGACTTAATGTTTCCATCAGCATCTCTTGAACAGAAGTTCTTTTTCAACTCTGCATCAATTCTACCATAGTTAGGAGCATTGTTAACATAATTTGTAGATACAATGTTATTTATATGCTGACACATTATGTCAAACTCATTAAGAGTTTCTGTGTAAATTCTAATACTATATATATTAGTATCACACTTGTTTATCAAATGCTCTTTGCCACCCTTAATGTATCGTCTGCAGCCTACATATAAACTATCTCCCATCTTTATTCTGGTTGATAATTTACGTACTGCTGATACTACACCATCAAGATATACTTTAACAATATATTCTATGTTACCATCAACTGTATGCTAATAACAAACAATAGCAATATCATTATCAATGTTATCTTCAAGCTCAAGAACTCTTTGGTTATCTATATATAATCCGTGTACATCTATTGATATACCGTTTGTAATATCACCTAAGTTACTATCAGCTACAGATACATCACCAGAGAACAATATAGTTCTATTATCATCTGGATGATAGTCTGCATGATAATGTAAACATATAGTATATACGTCTCCTAAAGATGATAATAAATCATCAAACTTATAATCTGCATTATCAAGCTTAAACTTGTTTATAATACCAGTAGCTCCATTACTTACTCTGTAATAAAACTCTCCAGTATCCTTAACACTAATAGCAGATCTAACATTTTGCTTGATTGTAGACATGCTTGACTTAGCAGTCTTTGATCTAAGCCTATACAATGGATTAGTATATTCAAACTCATATGTACCTTGGTTAAAGTTTTTTGCAGTCATATCAAAGATACAACTATTATACATATTAAATGTATCATTAATATAGTTAACCTTTGACTTAACAAACTTTATATAGTATATAGCTTCTGCTGTTTTATCACCAGCTTTAACTACTACTCTGACCTTTGAAACTTTATCTTTTACCGCAAAGTCTTTATTTGATACTGATATATAATCTTTAACAGCTTGTGCAAATATACCAGGTTGATTAGATCTAACTTGTGTATCATCAATGAATATATCATAATTAAATGATGTTAACTATGATACATATGGAGTAAACTCAAGATATAAACTACCATCCATATTAACTTCTACAGGATTGTTCTAATCCTTACTCATAACATTAGTTGAGATCATGATGGTATTTGATACCAAAGTTAATGAGGATTTAATAGACTTAGTTATATTCTAATCTTGCTTATTTGTAAGAGTCTGCTTTACTGAATATACATCTATCCACTTTGTATCTTCTGTGAATAAGTCAGATAAGCTTATAGAATTAGTCTGTTGGTTTGTAGAAGCTACACTTATGTCATAAGACTTCTAAATAGTATTGTTATTGCCTTGTATCAATAAGTCTAATGTATATTGACCAATAGTACCGACACTATATTGTAGTTTGATAAATGATGTATTAAGCGTTGTTAGTGAAGCAGCAACGTCTTCACATTTTAGTATAATGTTATTATCAATAACAGAGCCACTCCATTGACCTTGTCCATATACACCATTACTATCATCATTATAAGATGCTGATATAACAAGTCTACCAGTATGGTTGTTTAATGATTTAGCAACATTTGTATAAGGTATAAAGAATATACTGTTAGATGCATTTACTGATGTAGCATATATTTTTGTACTACCTACATAAGCTGATATTTCCCAAGGCTTATTGTATTTAACAGAAATACCTTCAACATTAACTTGTAGGCCATCCTCTCCCATATTAATAGTAGAGTTTGATTCTTTATTGTTAACCTTAATTGTTACTGATAATTCTTCGCCTGATGGAACTGTGCCTCCACCTCCACCAGATCCACCTCCACCATGAAGTGCAAGCCAGGATATATTCCCTTGCGCTATAGAAAGATCATCTTTTAATCTTTCAATAGCAGTATCTACCGATATTACCGATTCGTTAGCTTTAAGCATTTTGGGATTAGTTAGCGACACTCCTTTAGCATCGCTACTCATTAATATCTCCCATTTGCTACGATCGGTATTAAATTTCTTTAAATTATTCATTATTAAAAGATTAAAGAGTTATTGTATACGTTTCTGTGCTTGTTATATTATAAGCTTGCTTATCAGCTTCAGATGTAGGTTCGCAAGTCATACTAACAGTGGTTAGATTAGGGATCTGTTTGTTTGGATCCCACTTAGCAGTATTCTTATCTTCATTAACATCCCACACCCCATGTATCTGTTTAGCCTCAACAACTACTGAGCTGTTTGTAACCTTATACTTTATATACATAGGGTAATGTTGCTTCCTATTCTCATTAGGAGTAGTAGCATTAGACGCTGCCTTGAAGTAAGACATAAGCCAAGGTATTATATATTCGTCTCCTGAAGGCTGTTCTTTGTTAGATACGAGTTTATATCCAGTAGCCTAAGACATAACGTATGTAGGAGCTGTAATTGTATTTACAAGCTCATATCTTGCAAAATTATTAGATGGATCAATATCTTGTTGTCTTGTAACCTGAATTACTGGACGTCTTGATAAGGCGTCATCAACATCTGCCATTATATCAATAGCTGGATTAACTTTATTCTCAGATGTGATATAATTCTCTGGTGCATCATATATAGGCTTACTCAATGTATAAGTATGCTTATGACCACCAAATACCATCTTTATTCCATGCTTCTTAAACAGTCTTGAGAATCTATATTTACCAGCAGTGTTGTGTGTATTAAGATGAGAACCTTCTCTACCAGCACTACCTTTCATAAACTGCCAAGTAACCATTGTAAATGGCATCTCATGCATATATACAAATGGCTTCTTAACAAGCTTACCTGAGTTCATAAGTGATTCAAACCAAGTCTCAATACTCTGATTAGCAGCCTATGCAAATGAAGCGTCTGCTATACCATTATTATATGTCTTACTTGAAGCTTCTGCTGTTTCTGAATTTAAACATACAAAACTAAAGTCTCCATATGTATAGTAGTACAATGAGTATAAAGGATATGAACCACCGTTCCAAGTAAATGAATAGTCAAAGTCTGGATCAAGTTCAAATGTAAAGTATCTCAATACATTAATATGATTGAACTTAGATGTAGCATCTTCTCCATCTGTAAGAAGAGTTGGTTGTTCACTACACAAGTCATTATTACCTATAGTAAACATCTCTGTCTTATTTGGAGTAAATGTATCAAGAGCCTCATAATAATCAATCCATTCATTCTCTCTATTACCACTCTGTGCAATATCTCCAGTGTTAATTAAGAAGTCAAAGTTCTCTTCAGCCATTATACCAGCAGACCTAAACCATGGTCTATAGTCTAACCAACTGAATCCCTATTGATCAGTCTCTTGTATAAAAGTAAATCCATTAGCAGCAACATCTGAATTACTTGCTACCTTTGTTTTATAGATCTTATTCTTATATGATTCATCTGTAAATCTACCTACTTGATATTCATACTCTCCAGCTTCAAATGTATTGCTTAAAACAACCTTATGAGTTGTTACCCACATACCACTTGGAGTTCTCCATCTAAGTCTCTTATAATGATCTATGAACTTATTTATAGCTGCAGTATTATTTTTATCTCCTTGTGTTATAGATCTAACTACAATCCATTCAGTTTGACCAACTTTCCTATATCTAAGATACTCGTCATAGTTGCCAACTGATACCCAGTTAAAACATCTTGATGCCTTATAAGTATCTCCAGCTGTAGCATGTATACCGAATGTACATCTAACACAGTTAGGTTTAAATGGATCAAATGATGTCTTATTTGTAAAGAAGTTCTTACCTTCCCATGAAGCTTTAGGTGTAAACTTCTGCTTAAGACTATCTGGATAGTAATACATTGGGACATTGCCAGCAAACTATGTCTATGTATTCATATTTATATATGTCCATAAAGACTTAGTCTTTCTTGCACCGTATGCTTTATTACCTTGCTTAGAAGGCTCAAGCATAAACCATCTTACATATACGCAGTCTTTAGCATTATCTGTACTATTGACCTGAAATGTAGCATCACCCTCATATACAGAACCAGAACCAAACCCACAGCTATCAATATATCCTTGATATGTAAAGTTCTTGTTCCATGGAGACTTTAATTCTCCTTTATCAAGAGGATTGCCTTGCTGATCATATACCCAGTTGTTTTCAATATCACCAACACATAAGTAGAAGCTTGAAGCGTCTTGACTAAATCCAATTGGACTATCTCCATCCATCCATATCTGATCATATGAATTAACTTCTATAAATGCACTCTTAGTAGTATTACATCTCTGTCCACGTATTAAGTATGTAGAGCCAGCTTTTATAACACCATCAAGTTTAAGAGTCTTCCACTTAAAACCATTATGACCATTACCGTATAGAGTACCATCTGTATATAACAACATTAAACCATTTAGGTTAATATCGTTATTTGAACCATTTGCAAGCTCTATAAAGTTATGACTACATATCTGGTTATCATTGTTTACACCTCCACAGTATACTTCATTTATACACAATAAATGATCAACGTATACTTTCCATGCAGGATCAATATTGCCAACCTTTGTAGCTTGATCAACTTTTCTCCTTACAGTTATTTTACCATTCTGATCAACTTGTACATTGTAAGCAGAACTGCCATCAGTAAATGTAAGGTGATCAAGGTGTGTAGCATATAAGTCATCTACAGATATACCGCCACCTGATCCTCCAGAAGATTGCTCACTTCCAACTACGTTAAACTTACCATCTTTATACAGAACTACTTTCTTTCTATCTGTATAATACAGAAGCTCACCATCTATAAGATTCTATCTATTCTTACTAAAGTTAACAGCTGTATCCATCTTTATAGATATATGGTTAACTGTAGGTTTTATACCAGTTGTATTTGGTTGTGTAGGATCTGTATTAACGTTATGCTCTTCTGTTATCTCAGTAGGTCTAATAGGATCTGCTGTACGCATAATCATCTATCTTGCGCTGGAGTTAGAATCTCCAGCTACAATACCATTAAGGATCATCTTATTTATAGTACCCATATTTGAGTATATATCCCTAATAGCCTCTTTAATCTTTAATATCTCATCTGAATTAGAGCTATCTAAATGGACACCTTCACTGGTGTCTAACCATAGTACATCTTTTGTACTTGGCTCAACTTCGCCAACATATAAAGCATTACTTATATTAAAGTTGTTTATAATGTTGCGTAATTCTTTTATAGAAGTGGAGTTATGTTCTATTCCTGTAGTATTGGCTTCTATAAGCCTACGTGCATCATTTATGATATTATCCTTACCATCTATGTAGTTCTTAAGCTTATCTATCTACGCTTTAAGATCAACATAATCAACAGATGGAGGATTACTACCACCATTACCACCAGAACTAAATCCACCCTTCAATAATATCTTCCTAATGGAATTAGCGTCTAATATATCTCCTTCTTCAAATACTTGTCTTGTGATACTATCGCTATCACTAAACATAATAACTCTTGGAGTCTTTGGGTTAAACACATTTTCCACAAGTCTGGAACCAAAAAGTTTAGATTTCTTCATGTGCTATAATTTATATAATTATACAAACAAGGAAAGGGAACTACACATTATTGTGTAATCCCCTTACCGTCGGAATTTTGCCAGTACCATTTACGACGCCATTCCGCATAGCCTTGTCACGCGTTACTCAGCTATCTCAGATCCGCTCACGGAATCCGCCGCTACCATAGTAGCATCTGTAGTAGTACTCTCAACGTCTTGAGTCTTCTCTGCAGCTGCATCAGGCGCGCTCAACTTCTCATCGCTGGAACCATAACCACCTTCACCACGTTCTGTCTCACTAAGCTCTGCTACCTCTGTAATTGTAACTTCTGGAATAGGCATGATAATCAACTGAGCAAATCTCTCACCAACCTTGTATACAGCTGGAGCAGCATCAGTAGTAACATGCATCTTAGCGGTAATCTCACCACGATAGCCAGAGTCAATTACACCTACAGCATTAGTCAAAAACATAGACTTCTTAGAAATAGAAGAACGAGGGAACACTAAACCAACATGGCCTTCTGGAATTTCTACAGCCAGACCGCAATGGTATACAACAACTGTCTGACCACAATCATTTGGCTCAAGTGTAATATCAGTTGCTGTTAAGTCAAGTCCTGCGTCACCTTTGTGTGCGCGTATAGGCAATACAGCCTTTTCATCTAATCTTTTAATTTTTAGTTCCATTCGTATTTAGTTAAATTATTAAACAAATAAGTTACCCCACCAGGATTCGAACCCAGACTAAGGAGGTTAGAGCTCCCTGTGCTAAAAACCATTACACCATAGGGCAATAATGTGCAGATTTTATAGATGCTGCACCATCTTAAATAAAATGAAAAAATTTGTATTTTTATGTTAGAAGTTTTATTGATTAATTCATTTACTTTGATATAAATGCAAAGCAGATAATTTTAATTAAATTCTAACTAATTTTTTATGAAAATAAAAAAATGTTTCAGAAAGTTGTTGCGGAAGCAGGATTCGAACCTGCGATCTTTAGGTTATGAGCCTAACGAGTTACCACTTCTCTACTCCGCGATATTAGCTCTTTGATAGAGCTTATGAAAATATCATTTCTTATAGTCAATCCATCTTTACAGCGTGGATAATCTGTTGTATTTATTAAGCTCCTGCTACGCCTATTTTATCACTGCAACAATCAGCTTCTTCGTTACGTTTATCACGCTCTTCAATATTAGTCTTAATATAATTAGCGATAGCATCATTTCTGAATGTTACAATCTCAGCAGCATCGCCTCTACGGAATGTAAAAACAATATCATCTTTCTTAACATTGAATATTTTGCCATTCATTGATACTTCCATATCGTCAAGAGCTACAAACGTATCACCCATTGACAACCATACAGAAGGGATTGTTGCAAGTTCAAATACTCCGTTATTTTCCGCAATGCTATAAATGGCACCTCTAACTTCAACAGCTTTCTTCATAATTACTTGTTTTTACCTGTTACCCAATTCCACAATCTCTTAATAAGAGAAGCTTTCTTAATTATAACTTGGCCGTTCTCAACCTTAAGCGATTCACCATCCTTAAGCTCAACAGCACTAACCTTTGTGATATTACAATCACCATTTGAGAAGTTAAATGCTGTACCGGTACTAAAAGCTTCATTCAAGAATTCGTTAATAGCATCCTTCTCTACAATGTCACAATACTGTGCGAACATGTGCTTATCAATTGGTGCGCCATTATTAATGTTACCTTCTACTGTACAGATAACAACATCATCGTATGTCTCACACTTTGAGAGGTCGATGTTAAACTTTGCGTAATCTTTCTTTGTGTACTTCATTTTGTAGTATATTCTTTTTGTTTATTATCCTTATATCTTCTTTTAAGCTTAAACTTAAATAGCTTGTTAAAAAGTATATCGCTTGTATCTTCTGACTTCATTATTTGTTCAGTCTATTTGAACACATGTTGACAAACTTTCTTTACAGTATCCAGATCATATCCTGTTTCTTTAGATATTTCTCTGGAGATAGAATCTATATCTATCATTTACAAACAGCTACTATATCGTAGTAATGAACTAATTTACTGTCTTTAAGTAAATCAAAGTACTCACCTCTCATGTTTCTAACAAGAACAACATCGCCAACATTTATCTCGTATGGCATATTCTCTTTATGTTCAAAAGAAAGCGGAGTCTTAATTACTACAGCTTTACGAAAATCGGATTCTACTTCTTTTACCTCAGTCTCAACCTTATTAAAGTCTACAGCTTCTACGCCGTTATCATCTTTCTTTGCAGGCTTTACATCGACTGGTTTACTAAACTCTTTCTTTACCTTAATCGGGTCCAACAACTTAACTAAGAATGCGTCTGTAAAACTATATTCAATCTTATTAGCAATACTTTCAGCAAGCTGTGACTGATCCATCAATTTGTTATCTTCCATTACTTCTTTAACTCTCTAAGGTGGCTTAAAGCCTTAATCAAATTCTTTAAAACTGTGCCTTTCTCAACCTTCAAACAAGCTGGCTTATCGTCGAAGTCACGATCAAGATTATCAAGCTCCTCATTGTAACGATTGAGCATAATATCAATCTCGTCAAATACGTTTCTAAATGTATCGTTCTTCTTATAGTCAACTTCCTCAAGATAACCATTCTTAATCAACTCTTGTGCGTATACAGAATCAATCTTGAATGTAGCACTAAATGAAAACTTAGAATCACCAGACTCTGTCTTATCAACAGAACTATCGCTGTCTGTAAATACGTAAGATTTACCGTCTTCTGTGAGAGTCAACTTATCACCTACTTCAAGGTTGAAGAATGGCTCGATTACTTTTAATTCTTTCATCATAGTTGTATATTTTTGTGAAATTCGACTGCGTAACGTAAGAGTAGCTTAATTTGGTTGCAAAATTGAAATATTTTTGTAATTTGCAACTTTTGGGTATATATTATCGTTATGGGGGATATAGGGGGTAGGGTGGGTGAGATATATAATATAAACTATATACAAACTATGAAGAATATAGATATATACGAAACAATATACGATGTAGACATAGCAGTATGTAACAAAAAGTGTACTAATAAAGATATAATAAATAACTTCTTAACATCTGATAGTAAAGAGATAACAGAAGAATTTTTATCTGTAAAACCTACTACAAGTGCATATACGTTTAGAGCTATAAATAAACATAATAGACATGCTACGTTTGTTGTAAGAATATTAAAGACATTTGGTAATACTAAATTAGAAAAAGATATAGATCTAATAAACACTATAGCTCATGAAGCTATGCATATAGTATTAGATACATTTGATAAGATTGGTGAAGTAGTTAGTGTGCATGTACAAGAGCCTTATGCTTATTACATCGGATGGATATGTGAATGTATATATAAATCATACAAGAAATGAATACTATAGAATTAAATGCAATACTATACTACGCTGATTACTTATCACTTAGAACAATAAGCAAGCCAGTTACAGACAATTGTAAGTATTACTTTGTTCATAATACTCCTATAAACTCTGCATATATAGTAAATCTTGAGCCATTCTATGATAAGAATAATCTGTTCTACAAACAGGCTAAAGATGAGTATAATGAGCTTAAGGATAAGTTTGGAGAAGCTGGTGTAATGTCATTCTTAGAGAATATATCAGATCTTAAAGCTTGTGGTACTGTAGGAGCTAAACAAATGCTTAAATGCATACACAGATATAGTACGACAATAGATAGAAAGAAAGCTTTCTCGAGATATTACAGATGGCTTGACAAATAGAAATACATACAATTTGTAGAAAGTGAAAATGGTGAACAAGTAGAACAAGAATGCTCAAGGTATGTAGCTCACTCTGAAAGAATGCGCGGAAAGCAAATCATTTATCAGAGCCCTGAGATGGCTTGAGAAATAACAAAGATATAGGCTTAAAAATGGATTGTACAACAAAGGAAATGATGTTTAATTTATCTTAAGAACAATGGGGAAAATAAGTAAATATAGTAATCTATACAAAGGCAACACTTTGATAAGATCTGTAAACAGTAAAGGAGTTTTAGAAAAGTATACTCTAAAGGAAGTGCAAGACTTAGTAGATAAGCTTGGTACTGAGAAAGATGAAAACGGTCGTATAAAAGATCAGGAAGGATTTAATAACGCATCATATATACTTATGCAGATGTACAACGATCCTAAATATAACGATGAAAAGGAAAACTTTATAAAGGAATTAAATGACAGATTGCAAGTTAACAAAGAAGAAGTTGGAAGATCTCTTGACGAGTTGGATAAAGGACTTCAACAAGGTGAAACTAACGAATCCTCCGATACTAACAGTGAGCGCGAAGCAGTACAAGTATCTGGAGAAGATGGGGATAATAAAGGACGGAAAACTGGTGACGATGCCATCAAGTTCAACCTCAACGGACAAGAAGTTACCATGTCTAAGACCGACATTGAAAAAGACAAGGAGATGTCGAAAGGAGCGTTCTTAAAGTCATACGATGTGAATGACAATAAAGAAGAGTACGTAGAATACAAGGAGAATTAACTATGCCAAAGAAAGAAGTATAGAACTATTACCTAAAGTTCACAGATTATGTAGAAGTAATATATGCTGCATACAAGGAGCCTGAAAAAGACTGGGTTCCTTGTACAGACGAAGAAGCACAATAGATTGTTAAACTAAACGCTTAGGCGTACATGATATATAAACAAGCATATGAAGCTAATAGAAAACAAAATAGAAAAACTAAAGCAAAGCCATGATCTTTTAGGCATCTACGAACAAATAGAGATAGCTGGACGCACTGCGTATAAGTCATTAGATAAGATAGAATATGATGAGAATGGAAGATCTAAAACGGCTAAAGCGTTTGTAGACAAGATGATAAAGCTTGGTCACGGATCTCCATTAGAGCATGGTACAGTATATCTTAAGTTTCCATCAGACGGTAAAGTAAATATGATATATTGGCTATCAAGCTATACAATTGTTAAAAAAGATCCAAATAAATCAGATTCTCCAGTTTATGTAACCACAAACTATAGAGTATTAGTTGAGAATGACCTACTTGAAGATTTAGAGTTCTTATGCGAGCCTACAGAATTTCATGAAAAACGCACAACGTTTAGATTAACATGTGCAAGAGTACAAGCTGATTCATTTGTAAGACATAGAGTATTCTCATTTTTAATGGAGTCTACAAGGTATTGTAACTACAGTAATGGTAAGTTTGATAACGAGATAGCAATAGTAGAACCTATCAGGTGGGAAGAATTTAGTGCAGTGCAGCAGAATTTATTCTTCGGTATATGGAATTATTCTGAGGATAACTATATGACGTTAATTAAGACTGGAGTTAAGCCAGAAGATGCAAGAGATGTACTCCCATTACAGCTTAAAACAGAACTTATAATGACGGGTACAGAATCTCAGTGGGAAGAGTTCTTTAAGCTA
>ERZ773079.26-NODE-26-length-99912-cov-12.824459_pt1 | contig 99912 bp, 104 predicted proteins | sample MGYA00511355_ERZ773079 | MGnify/ENA primary metagenome ERZ773079 (study PRJEB29015, sample SAMEA2737979) | human oral metagenome | biome: human oral; feature: human-associated habitat; material: dental | place: China | collected 2117 ... | reverse complement strand
CTTCACTCCCGTGGTGTATTTTGACACCCAGCTCGTTCCGGCGTGACTGGAACTCAAACGCTTTATAGATACCTCAACGATATCACAGTAGCGCTTCCAGTGTCAAGATCAGCAGAAGTTGATCAACTCAACCAACCCGGAACAACCAAAGTAGTAGCCCGTAGGTAGTTCAGCGGAGACGCAAAGAGGCTCCGCTGGTTGTGTCTAGCCATCTACTCATCTAAGATGTCTTGCAATACCCGAACCACCCCCGCCGCCAAAGAATCCTGCGTATGCCAGCATAGTACTCCTATATTCATCTCCGTCTTTTAGACCCTTTTGAATGTTCTTTATTTTAGCAAGATAATCAACATTGCGATTCTTGTCCGTAAGGCTATAGACCTTATACATAAGCATAGTTGCTAACGCCTTGAGGTTCACCGATTGAGCTCGCACTCCACTCAATGCATCGGCGTGATAAACTTGCCTGCCCAGTCTCATGCCGTAATTACCAGTAAGATCTCCAGAATTAATATGATTCGTTGAATTATACTTATATCCATTATCCCATATTTCAATATCCCAAGTGTTCTGACCTATACCAACGCCATTAAAGGTTACTGACTTTACCCCTATATCACCACTTTCCATATCAGAAGTTACGTATGTCATATACTGAGCCAACCCGCCACCTAGCGAGTGTCCAGTAAAACTGACATTGCTGTTTTGATTAAGGGCTTTAAACATGGCATCTTGAGTCTCGTAACATACTGGACCGTGTTCGTTTAAAGTATTAAACACAAAGTCTTTTGCTTGTTGAAATTGGCGAATAAATACCTGTGGAACGAAAGACGCTATTTGTATGTCCGTACCCCAATCTTTTATATTATTAGTACCACGAAAGGCAAATACTATCTCACCTGTTTCGGGGTTTTGAAAAGCAGTACAAGAAAAGGGGATAGAGCGAGTAACAACTTCCTTTCGTTTATATCCGCGATAATTTACGACTTTCACTTCACTGACACTAGACGGGGATTGGGCTATAACCTTCCAGGAGCGAAGTGGATTAGAAGGATCTTGGAGGGCAGAGAGTTCAGGACTATCAAGATTAAAATCTTTGCGTGATTTCTTTTTCTGCTCATCTCTAATAATCTCGTCCAGGGTTAATCCAGCATCAGATTCTTTAAAGTCAACATAAGCTAATGCTGACAAACTTAAGTACTCAATGGTTTTTACCATCTATCGCCCTCCTCTACTGGCATATTTTTTGACGTATCAATACAACCTTTTATCTCATCAATTGATGACAACTTATCTCTATTACAATATTTTCTTGAAATAAGCTTGCCATTCTTCGATAAGTATATATTTACAGATATATCTTTAGGGCTCACTCCCATGTTTTCCGCATGCTCCATCATCTCGTGTATGCCACTAGCAAAACGACTCTCGTCTTTAATGTCACCGTCATACTTAAAATTTAATCCATAAGCTAAATTGCCACGCTGCCCGACTTTATTTTCAGCCAAAAACACCTCCTCAAAAGTTGGCTTTTTCAGAGTGAAGGTGCGTTCTACGTCTGGATCTATTACGCCTAATCTAACTTTGACGTCAACGGGCATGTCTTTAAATATTTCTCTGACTTTGGGCTGAATTTTGGCAGTTTGTTCTTTTTGCCAAGTCCTTACTACATAGTCGTCGCTATATTTTGTCTGATTGTCTACCCGAGAAACATGTATCTTTATACTTTTATCTGATTTAGGGTAGGCGTTAGCAGACCATACGCAAGAGATACCAAAAGCACCGCCATCGCAACTAGGCTTTTCTACATCAAAATCTTGATTGTATTTGTTTTTTAGATAACTAGTTATATTAGCCTGCTCAGTCGTATCGCTAACCGAACGTTTATTAATTTCTCTATCTACTATAATTCCGCCTACGATATACACTACCGTCATTATCACAACTATCGACGACAGAATAATTAAAATAACTCGCCGGGCTTTTTTATTATTTATGCGTGACTTGTTCTTTCTTCTACTTTTGCTCTTTGTCATGTAGCATAGCCCCCCTTACTGCTCATCATTTTACCTTAAGAATAAGCCCGATGCAACGGACTGATAGTTGTATAATTTATTTCTATACTAAATTCTACCTCACTGACACTAGAAGGAGATTGAGCTATAACCTTCCAGGAGCGAAGTGGATTGGAAGAATTTTGGAGGGCAGAGAGTTCGGGGTCTGATAGCTTGAGATTATTAGAAAAGAGCTTTTTATCTATAATATAACCAACGCTTTTACCTTCTGCCTCCTTCGTAAAATCACCATAGGATAATGCACTAAGATTTAGATAATTTATAGTTGAAACCATTATTCACCCCTTCCTATTTCTGTCATTTTAGACAGTTTTTTATATTATCGTACGAATAGTTGAATGGTTTATCATAAGTAGTCTCGCACTTTTTAGTTTTACCATGCTTGGTGCTTATAGAGTAATTTATATCTAGATTATGTATATTACTATCACGGATAGCTGAAGTAATGCGATTCGCATCATTCACCATATCGTCTACAGAGGTATCGCTTTCCAAGCCTTTATAAGATAGCTCGACGGTATATGACAAACCATGATCTTGCTTTATAATATTTTCCATCTTCGGATTATCTGGGCGTGCGGTATCTGCCAATGGTTCTGCCAAATAGATTTCTACCGAAGCATTAACTTTCCACTTTGAACTTGAAGCATTTTGCTGGGCTATTTTGTTTAGGCGGGCGGTCTCGCGCTGAGACCAGATTTTTGCAGTGTATTGATCAGAAAAACTATCTCTATTTTCTGCTTTTATAATACGAAACATCATACTTTTGTCGTCAGTCGGATAAGCATCAGCCTCCCAAGTGCCGAGGACGTCCAGCCCACCACCGCTAAGCTTTGGACGACCCACTTCAAAATCTTTGTTGTATTTATTGTGTAAATAAATAGCCATTTTATTTTTAGTTTCAGACACCGCCTCTTCATTTTTGATATATATATTCAATGCAGCCGCCACCGTCACCAACAAAATAAAACCTATGCTTAGTATCATCAATACAAGCTTTTTCACTTTTTTAGAATCATTATCATCTTGTGTAGCATTTCTAGTTTTAGATTTTTTAGTTACAACCATCCCACTTATCATTCTTCATGTTACTGCCTTGTTTTTATTTTATCTTAAACATAAGCCTAATACAACACTCTAGTGGTCTTATTGGGAAAAGTAAATCTGAGGTTAGTAACTGTTTTGAAATTAGTGTCAGATAAAATTTGACGAGGGTTAGAATGATCTTGGAGGGCAGAGAGTTCTGGACTGTTAAGGTCTTTTTCTGAAATGACTTTATCTTCTATGAGCTGGGCTATGTCTTTTCCTATTGATAATTTATCAATATCTAAATAAGCTATTGCACTTAGATTTAAATATTCTAGCGTATTTAATGCCATATTATTCCCCTATTTTATTAATACAATCATTTAAGTCTTTTTCGGACCCCAAATCTTTTTTATCTAGAAAAATTGTACATCTGCCAGTTGAACGGCTTTTGCTATTTGTGTTTATTTTTACACTATACACACCCTCTTCTCTCAATTTCTCTACAATTTTAAATATGTAAGAGGCCTTTTGGCTGTCGTTTGGGGCGTCTATTATTAATCTATACAGGAAGCCTTTGTCCTTGGTTTTATTGTCCTCATACTTAGACTGTTTATTCACAGAATCTACCAAATCTTCAGATAAGACAATTTCTGCCTGTGCACTATCTGCTTTATAGCCATTGCTATTAGCGTTAACTTCTTTGATGATAGACTCTAACTCCCTGCTGGCTTGGACTGACCAGATGGCGGCGATGTATTGATCGCTACAGTCAGAGGGATTCAAATAGCTGCAATCGATGTCAAATTTTAGTTTTGGGTTTGACACTAGGTATGCTTGCGACATCCATATACCGTTGACCCCAAAACCTCCGTGTTTATGTTCGGGTCTTTCAACCTTAAAGTCTTCTTTATATTTATTTTTCAGATACTCAGACATCCCACTCTGAGCATTAGATATCTTATTTTCATTTTTGATATGTAAGACAATCGCTATGGCAACAATCAGTGCAACCAAACTACAGAGGATTATCAATAGTTTATATATTTTATTCTCATTTGCCTTACTGACTTTTTTTACCATCACCCCCTCCGGTTATTTTCTAGACATTATTATTTTAGCTTAAGCATAACTTATATGCAAAGAAATATTACTACACAACTTTCCATTAACACTAGACGGAGATTGAGCTATAACCTTCCAGGAGCGAAGTGGATTGGAAGAATTTTGGAGAGCAGAAAAACTGAAGATCTGATAGACCAAAATCTCAGAAGCTATTCAGCTGATTAATAGATCCGACTACTGAACTAATACCCCATACTTCCCCATTCATATAAACTATTTCTTGATAGGTCTCAGGGTCTCCTAGGTCATATCCGCAATGCTGTAGTTCATATTCACCTCTATATATCTTTCTGCTGCATAGGTCTGGTTTACCGATAGACCTCTCAACTATGTCTCTAGCTGTGCCAATCTTGATACCTCTCATCTTTTGATAAAACTCGTCCTTAGTTGACCAAGGCCTACTGTTAGTATCGGAGCTAGCATTAGTATCAGAGCCAGTGTTAGGGCGAGAAGTGTGCTGCTGTAGATATAGGATTGTTATGATTCCAGCGGTAAAACATATAGCTACACAAACTAGCACAATAGCCACAAGCTTAATTAACTTTTTATCTTTATAAGGATAACCGTTGTTTACCATAAGCTTATTCTATTACGTTACACTGGACAGTTCAATCTACTTGGATATCTAGAAATAGTTGGAAGCTCACCAGGTTTTTTATTTACGCGCGTTTTTTCGTTCTTTTGCTTTTATTCTTCGCCGTGTAATACATATCTCAGGCTTTTGATGTCTTTACACAGCAAGGTGCTCAACGCTAAATATTGCTCAGGGCTCAATGACATACCACCTCCTTATCTAATCACCCTATCTATATCTTTAAGCTCAATAGATCCGTCTAGTATTCTATCTCCATCTTCTCTTCCTACAGAAATTATATGTTTACTATCGCCATCTGACCATCTATAAATTAACCTGCTGTCACTGTTTTTCTCCCGAAGTAATCGTAGCAACGAGAGCACCTTGCTGTAATTTGTTTCTTTTTTGTCACCACTACTATCCACTTCTAAAGTATATAGAACACTTTTATTGTGCTTGTTTATAAAACTATCCAAATCAGGCAGGGGATATCTAATATCTGCACGCACCAAGTAACTACCTATCTCAATATGATATTTGTAGTCATTCTCCAACATAATTTCATCCAGCCTTTGTCGTACTCGTCTAGTCTCTTCGGTTGACCAGACTTTATCTGCATATCCATCCCATATACCAGACGATGATTTATTTACTACAAACTTTAGGGCGCTGTCATCTTTTGGATATGCAACAGCATCAAAATGCCCCTCAACCGCAAGACCACCGCCCTTATGCTCTGGCTTTTCGACCACAAATTCTTGCCTATACTTATTTTGCAGATATTCCTTCATGTCAGCCTGAGCGTTAGCGACATCAAGCTGGAATTTGATATAAAAAACCGCCGACAATCATTGTCACCAAGATTAGCGGCGTGACGAATAGTAGTAATACTTTGCGTGGTTTGACTACATTAATCTTGCTCAATTTGGATTGTTTCTTAGACATAGGTAAGCTTCCCGTCTGCTGTTTATACTCACTTTCATTGTAACCCAACCACAAGCAGTATACAACGAAAATATAGACAGCTAAAGCTGCCTATATTTTGATAATTTCTCTGTGGTGACCCTACCGGGAATCGAACCCGGGTTGCCAGGATGAGAACCTGGTGTCCTAACCGCTAGACGATAGGGCCGTAACTCTGCAATTATACCAAATATAGCTTGAATCGTCTATATAGGATATTTACTGCCAGGTAACTCCTCCATTTTTATTTGCTGGCACGGCGCTAATCCATAATTTACCTGGCGATAATAGAAAATCCTTACCATCCGCTCCTATAAAAGATAGCTGATCTGCTGTGGCGGGTTTTCGCCATGTTACCTCATGTACGGTACCGTTTTGAAATATTATAGCTGCACCCTCGCCACTGCTATTATAATTTTCGCGCCAACCATCCTCTTGAACTAAGTTCATCTGCATCTTTAATATTACAACAATATCAGAGGTGATTTGTCCAGCTTCACGATCTAAATGAGGTGTGCCTGCCTGGCTGCGTTGGTAATTATTTGCCTCTGGATTATATGTCCATGAACTGTTATAAGTTGCTCCGCTCATAGTAACGCTTATATTTGTTGCGTTTGGCTTGGGTGATTTTGCGCTGGTTGGCGCTCGTTTAATTGCTGGCGGCGTGGATTCTATGTAGCCCTTTGCGGAATTTAGCGCATCTAATTTTTCAAAATTTGTATAAACATTATGAGGAGCCCATCGGTCTGTACTGCGCCAGTAACTGCCTCCGTTAAAAAACTGATCGATATCTCTATATTTACCATTTCTAATTTCATCAAGAGAACGCTTGCTGCCGCCAACATGCGCCACACTTGCTTGCCATGGTGCTAACCAGTCTACATAATATGGGCGCAAACTTCTTACGGGACCTATTAATCCAGGCTTGCTTTGTTGATATAGATTTAAAAAGCGCGTAATTCCACCCTCGGCAATAGCTTCATAGGTTATTTCTGCTCCTTGTAGCCCGCTTTGTGGGCGTGCTGCTGGGCTATTTTCAATCATAATTGCGGTGATTGCGCGTTTAGTAGATGGTTCATCGGGAACTTCCCTGCCAGTCAGTGGCGCATAATATTTTTTTGGTGCAGGTGTAGGCTTTGTTTTTGGTTTTTTTACTACGGATTTTGTAACGGACTTTGTCTCTATCTTTGGTTTGTTTAGAATAATTGCTAGCGTAATTCCACCGCTAACTAACGCCACAACTAGAACAACACAAATACTTATAGATAACTTTCTATGATTAAAAACCCATTCTCGTAATTTTAGAATAAAGGATTTTTTTGTGTTTATAAAATTTGGTTGTTTATTTTCCATTACACTACCTTTTAGGCTTATGCTAATAATTTTAATAGTGTATAGTAAAATCGTCAAGTTGACTTTTGCCTTTATTTATCTATTAGTATGTGCAATTTTACGCTATGTTTTTAATCGCAAGATTTAATCTATCTAGGCTTTTATCTTTACCTAATAACGCAAGGGTATCATTTAATTGCGGACTAAACTGTGCCCAAGTCGTAGCAATTCTTATTAAGCTAAATAAAATACCTGGCTTCTGGCTAGTAATTTCCAAAAGCGTATTAAGACAATTTTGAATATTTTCTGAGGTCCAATCATTGATTTTATTGAGTTCATCACACGATATTTGTAATAACTTTTTTTGTTCTTCTGATGTTAATTTTTTGAGCTGTTTGTTGTTTAAAATTAAATCTAAGTTGATTTTTGGTTCACTAAAGAAATAACTGGTTAAAGCTGGCAGATCTTGTAGAGTTTTAAGCCGATCTTGTGCCAGGGCTAGCACTTTCTTTTTATATATTACATCTGCGGAATTTGCTTCTTTACCCCAAAACAGTTGGCAACGTTCATAGAGGTCATCTAAGTTTAAATTGCGGATAAATTGTCCATTCATCCAAATTAAACGCTTTTCATCAAAACGGGCACCCGATTTTTGTACTCTATCGAGCTTAAATTTCTTAATTAATTCTTCTTTTGTGAATATTTCTTGCTCTGTGCCATCGTTCCAGCCAAGCGATGCCAAAAAGCTCATCATAGCCTCTGGCAATATGCCTTCTTTACGGTATTCGTCAGCAGACTTTGCACTGTCGCGCTTACCTAGCTTTTTGTTGCCGGATGGCGCCATGATGTGAGGTGAACAAGCTAAAACTGGTGGTTTAATTTCGAGTGCATCATATAAAGATAAATACCTTGGGGTAGATGCTATATATTCTGCTCCGCGGATAACGTGTGTAATTCCCATTTCAAAATCATCAACAATATGAGCAAAATTGTAAGTTGGTAAGCCGTCAGATTTTATTAATATAAAATCATCTAGTGCTTCTGGGCCAGCGCTTAACTCTCCCATAATGGGATCTTGCCAAGTATAACGTTTTATTTCAGGAACTTTAAATCTTAAAGGCTGAGTTCCATCCCATTTTGGCGGATTCTTTGGGCGATAATTTCGGTATAGAAAAGCCTCTTTCTTTATTTTGGCTTCATCACGAAAAGCTTGAACTTGCTCGGGTGTATATGGATCAGCGTATGCTAAACCTTTATCTATTAATTTTTTAGCCCATTCTAGATAAATTCCGCGCCGCTCAGTTTGATGATATGGTCCAAACTTACCCTTTTCTTTACCATTTGCGGTTGGACCTTCGTCCCAATCTATACCTAGCCATGATAACGTTTCGTAAATCTTTTCTTCTGCGCCCTCTACAAATCGGGATCTATCTGTATCTTCTATTCGTAAAATGAATTTACCATTATTTTGCCTAGCTAAAAGCCATGGGAAAAGTGCCGCTCTTAAGCTTCCTACGTGAATATAACCAGTTGGGCTGGGTGCAAAACGAGTTCTTATTTGTGTCATATTGCTAATTATAGCATGTTTATAAGTTACTTAAGACTTGATGCAATGCGTTTAATCTGATCTGGGCCAAGTTGGGCTGTTCCCTCTATAATATGTAGAATTCCGCCACTCACCCAGGCTCCCCCGTTTTTGTAGCTATAAACGGATATCCCTCGCTCATTATCTATTTGATAATGCCCTTTTGACTTATCTTTTACATAATTTGTTAGCAATGATTCAGAGTCCCAATTACTATTTACTTGAACAAGCTTAAACTCATCATCATTTGTGGTAGATTTAAAATTAATTTGTACACGGCCCTCTTCGCCAAAAATTGGTCCATTAACTTTGAAGCTTCCTGGTATGTAACCTGGATAGCTGGCCTGTATGCCAGACTGTGCATTGACAATTCCCATGGAAAATGATGGAATTTGCGAATATGCTGTATATGCGATTGCTGCCGCGCTAATAAGCCCAGCCGAAAGTCCACCAATCAATTTAGCCTTACCCCAAAGTTTAGGCTGTTTAATCTGATGTCTATCTTGCTTGGGTGCATTCGCCAAGGCTTCTGATATAACTTCCTCTTTAATTTGACGTGCTGTTTTTAGAACGGGTGCATTGTTTGTTGCTATATTTTTACGTTCAGCTTGGCGAATTTGCGCAACTTTAGCAATTGGATGTTCTGTGTAAATATCTGAATCTTTAGGATTATGAATTGTATTTTGATTTTGTTTAGTTTGGTTCTTTGTGTGCTGGCTAGGCGAATTTTTTGTTGTATATAGTGGAGTGTTTTTTGGCTTTTGAATAGGCTGAATGATTGGTTTCCCTTGTCTCTGTAGGGAGGCTTGTCGGTGTTTTATTGCCGTGCTATTAAATATCATCTTGCGAGATTGAGTCGCATAATTAGCAGCTTTAGGCGCTGTGATTGGACTATTTACGTGATCTACATTACTTAATAGTGTGGGCGCTTTAAGTCTGGGTGTGGCTTTCTTTATTATGCTTGCTTCGGGTTTTTGTGTTTGCGCAAGCCTTGCTTTATTTGCTTCGATTATTTTTTGCGCTTTAACGATTTCGCTAATTGCGGTATTGATTCTCTCTATATTTTTATTCTGTGGTTTTTGAGTAGATTGGTTTATTTGCGCCGTTTGGGTGATAGTCTCTGCTTGGGATTGCTTTATGGCTGCCTCTAATTTTGACTTTGCAATCACTCCATCAAGATTATTATCTTGAGGCGGTGTAAAATTTGGTTTTTTCACAAATTTACGATTCAGGGTTCTGGATTTTTGGCGAGATATATGCATACCGCCAGCACTACCAATATTGCTTCTTGGACGCGATGGTGTATGAGTGGTTAAAATCTTATTAGTTCCCTTGTTATTTTCCATAAATAAACCCATTCGTAAACTCTACCCGCTTACGTATAAATCATAAGCTGATTGTAGCATAAGCACTGTGTTTTTTGCAATATTTTGGTATAATACTACTTGTATGTACTATCTTTCTTCTCGCAAGAAAAAGTTAGCCAAGAAATTATTCTTTATGGCATTAACTGCTGTGTCTATTGTGATTGGGGTTACCGTTCTAACTGCCTTGATGCTTGGATATAGTTTTAATTTTAATGGTACGGAAGGCCATGTAGAGCGTATAGGAATTCTACAGGTTGATAGTAAGCCAAACGGTGCAGAAGTGTATTTAAATAATCAACGTCATAGTACCAACACTAGGGCACGAATTGCTCCTATAGAAGGAGATTACAACCTCAGGATACAGAAGGAGAATTATCGAACGTGGCAAAAACAAGTTAAAGTAAAGGGCGGCGAAATCACATGGGTGGCTTATCCTCGATTGATTCCAAATAAACTTTCACCTCAGTCTGTTTTGGATCTGCCAAAAACTTTAGCTGATGCCCTCCCCTCTGGTAGCAGTAGACGTTACGCGTTACTTGAAAATGCTACAAACCCAACAGTAAATATTGCGTTTATAGATCGTGACACACCTGAATTTAAGTCTGTCTCTATGCCTGATTCAAGTTATGATAAAGCAGGTCTCGGCAATTTTAAACTTTATCTTTGGAGCGGAAATGAACGTTATGTGGTTTTGAAACATATTCGTGCTAATAATCCTATTGAATGGTTAATTTTAGATACAGAGAAGCCTGAGGAATCTGTAAATATAAATCAAGCTTTTGGTATTGATAATATAAATGAAGTTGTATTTGGTGATTATGGAGGATCGCAGCTTTACGCATTGATTGATGGTAAGGTGCGCAATTTGGATATTTCTAATAAAACAATCAGCAGTCCACTTATTGATAATGTTAATAATTTTAGCCTTTATGGCGATGGCTATATTCTATTTGTGCAAGATAATCCAACTTCTAAAACTCGTAAATTTGGCTATATTCGAAAAGGGTTTAAAGAGCCTAGGATTATTAAAACTCTGCCACTAGAAGCAGGTAAAAAAGCTTTTATGGATGTAGATAAATACTATGATAGATTCTACTTCTTAGTCTCAAATGGTAACCAAGCTTGGATTTATGGTAGTAAGAGCTTATTCTATGGGCTACCTTCTGATAATAAAAATGATCGGCTTGATTTATCTGAGATATCAAAGTTTTCTATGAACCAAGAAATTATTAGCGTTAACGTAACGGAAAATGGTCAATTAGCAACTGTTCAGGATGGTAAAAGTTTTTCTACGTATAATTTAGAATCTACTTTGCAGAGTTCAACTCAGATAAAGCCCAATGCATCTGGCGAGGCGCAAAAGTTACGCTATCTTGACACATACATGCTATGGGGTGATAATAATGGTACCTTGCGAACCTATGAATTTGACGGTGAAAATCAGAATGATCTATTACCTGTTATTGCTAAATTTGATGCAACTATTAGCCCGTCTGGCAAGTATCTTTATTGTATAAATAAGAACTCCTCTGGTGATTACCAATTTGTGCGAATTCAATTGCTTGATATTTAGATTTAATTAATAATTAATAAGTTTCAATATAGATTTATCTTGCGCCAAATAACTGCTCAATTAATGTTGGCCGTGTTCCAGTCATTTGGGCTGTAGTTTGTGTTTGTGATATCTTAGTAGGCTGAGCTTTTTCCGCGTTACTAGGATCTGGGCTTATCTGTTTGGCAAAAACTAGGAATCGCTTTTGTGCAGTACCTAATGGAGTACATGTTATCAAAGTAATAATTGGATCGTTACCTTTGTAATTTAAAACATGCGTTTCGGTTGGCAATACAGTTTTGGTATCAAAAACTTTATAGGCATAGCGCTTAGAGTTGTAATTTATATAAATAACATCATCATTAGTGAGTCGCTCAAGCTGCACGAAGATAAATTTATACGCCCCACTATCCGACCAGTCGCTACTAGAATGAGCTGAGAATACTGCATTTCCAATTTGACCAGGCAACGCACTTGCGCCTGGGTATCTAACGTGGGCGATACCATTCGACATTGCGTCTAGTTGTTGTTTGGCACTACTTCCGACATTGAGCACAATTGGTGCATCAACATTGATTTTTGGTATGATCATCTTATTTTCTGGGCCGACTGGAACATCTGCGTTTGGATCAATTATAATACTTTCTGGCTGAGATTCGCTTGGTGACACATATGCTTTAACATTGGCAATTAGAAACTGATTATATTGTAAAAGAAGACCAATTATACAAGCTGTTAGCATTCCTGCTATTGGTATAAAATGACGACTTTTACGGGCCTTTTTTGCTGAATGTTGTGCTTTAGCTATGATGTCTCGTCGAATTTTATTTAAAGCTTCAGTTTTTGGGGAATTAGAGCTATCATTAGATTGGTCGGTGTTATTTTGCCCAGCAAAGATATTTGTAGCAGCATTGCCTAATGAACGATTGCGTAACTGTTCCTTCTGTGCACCAATATTTTTACGTATTTCATTAACGTAGTATTGTTCGTAATATTTTTGATAATAAGTCTGCCATGCACTATGATATTTTTTCCATTGCTCGGCATTTAATTGCTGTATGTAAGCTTGATTTGCAGTCTGGTTATTTGTGGTGTATTGATTTTGACTATTGTTATTTGTTGGATTATTTGCCGCCGTGTCGCTATTGTGCGAAATATTCAAAATACCAGACTCGTTATTTTGTATGCTTCCTTGATTAGTCAGCGCAGGTTGATTTTTGCTTTTATAAAGATTGTTAATTTCGTTGCGCACTAAAGATAAAGCCGCCTCTCGCTGATTTGAATTTGTAGGCGTACTATTATCAGAAGTATTTTGCACTCCTGAATTAGACTGATTTTGTGAAAAATTATATTTTGGATCCATGAATCTAGTATTTTTTCTCATTCTATTATACAATAGATTACGAGTCATACAAAGATTTGTCTTTTGTATTTTTGCCGCGGTGGTGGAATTGGTAGACACGCTAGACTCAAAATCTGGTGAGCATTAGCTCGTGCCGGTTCAAGTCCGGCCCGCGGTACCACAAATTTATCGATTATATATAGATTGCCTTTTGGCAATTTTTATTATTCTGTAATTCCTGCAGAGATAGCCTCTAGCGGTTTACTTGGATTCCATAAATAGTACACCGCCATTACGCTAGCTGTATTACCGCGCCATATCTTTAAGGGTTGGGTCCACTCCATCGTTATAACTTTGCCCCTGTTGGCTATTATTATAGTATCTTTATGTAAAGTAGCAATTGTTACTGGGTATGTTACTGTAAATTTATGTAGAGAATCAACAAATTGCAGAAGTTGCATACTAAATGTCAGAATTTTAGGATAATATACACTGCGGAACAGTTTTTGGACTTGCGCAAAACTAGCTACAAAAAGCGTATTTTTACGTTCTAAAATTTGGTTATGGCTAGATGAAATCAAGTCAATTGCGTCTCTGGTGAGTATTAGCACTCCCTTGTAATCACGTATAAAATCATCATAAACTATTGCGGTTTCGCTGCTTCTACCAGCATCGCCAATTAATAGAATACCATTTGCCCACTCTGCTAAAGCGCGCATATTGGGTAAAGCATCACGGCTTAGACTACCGCTTAAGTTACTTGGCGCAAAATGTGCCTCTGTGATATTAGTTGGGATGCTCTTTTTTAATACATCGGGCAGTAAAATACGAGCCTCTCCTATACCTGTTTTTAATGCTGTGCTATAACTTTCAGCTACGCCAGCAAAGCCTAATTTATTTCCACCAATTATACCTAATCTACCTGATTGTTCTCGGCGCTCGGGCTTATTCCATAAAATATCTGTAAAAATTGGTTCGCCTGGTTTTTGGATTTGCCAAAAGGGAAATTGTTGCATAATAATCCTAAATATCAATTGTTATACTGACTGGGCAGTGATCACTTCCCATAATATCTGGGTGAATTTGTGCTTCTGTTATTCTATTTGCCAGCTTTTCCGATACCAGCCAATAGTCAATCCTCCAGCCTATATTTCTGGCTCTGGCATTTGCCCAGTGTGTCCACCAACTATAATAACCATTACCTTTTGTAAAAATTCTAAAAGTGTCTTTAAATCCTGATTGAATAAAAGCATCAAATCCCGCCCGTTCTTCATTTGTAAATCCATGTTTACCAATATTTGGTTTGGGGTTTGCTAAGTCATCTTCTGTATGGGCTACATTAAGATCGCCACAAAAAAGTACTGGTTTTATAGATTCAAGTTTTTTCATGTATTCAAGCCAAGCTTTATCCCATTTTTGGTGGCGTAATTGTAAACGGCTTAAATCACCTTTGCTATTGGGAGTGTAGACCGTTGCCACGATAAAATTATCAAACTCTGCTACAATTATTCTACCCTCATTGTTTGGATTGCCATAATCATCTTGATCTAGATTATATTTTTTAACTATATCTTCAGGGAAATCAAACCAAGTATTAAGCGGTTTAGCTTTGCTAAAGATTGCCGTTCCGCTATATCCTGCTCGTTCGGCGCTATTCCATATTTCAAAATAATCTGGTAGATCAATCTCGACTTGATTTTTCTTGGCTTTAGTTTCTTGTAGACACAATATATCTGGTTGATGCTCGCTAATAAAAGGTAAAAAAGTACCTTTTTTAATAACAGCACGAATTCCATTCACATTCCAAGAGTATAATCTCATATCCAAATTATAACAGAACTTCGTAGATTGATACTACATACTTGACTTATATATTATAAAGTTGTAGTATAGAGAATGGGTTTGCAAAAAGCTAGCCCAGTACTTTCCAATTTGAAAGCAATAACTAACTATTGCTTTCCCTGTTGTTTAAGGATATGATCATGTCTGATCTTAAAGTTCATGTTCATAATGTGAACGAACTCCTGAGTTCAAAAGGCGACACTATCTATTTGAAAGTCTCAGATTCTGAGAATGGAGATTCGGCGATCAAAACAATTCTTTGCGAATTGGAATCATCAAATCATCACCAAAAAGATGGTGTAATAACACTTAAGCCTATTGAGAGCCCTGAATGGTGGAAACGTCCTCGTTCTCCTCGCGTGCGAGTCAATACGAATGAAGAGTACGCTACCATTGAAGAGTCTCTCTTCACTCACGTCTTTAAGTATGAACCTGCATCGGTTCTTGCTTAAAGTATAAATCCTAAACCACATACCCCGCTGTTTTTTGTACGGCGGGGTTTTCTTTTTTGCCCCATTATTTCTTGGAATCTTTATAGATTGGTAGTTTGACTTATAAACATAAGTATGCTAATATAAAAAATGGGTTTGCAAAAAGCTAACCTCGTCCCTTCCAGTTTGAAAGCAATAAATTTGCTTTCCCTATCATGTTAGGATTTGCCATGTGCAGCAATGAAATCGTCAGGATCTATGTTCAGAATATGAGCACCCTTAAGAAGAGCTTTAATCGGTATCGTTCCTATTATGATATCGAGAGTTATGTGCCAAAAGGGTTTAAAAAACTGTTTCAATATCAGTTGTTTAAGAAGGTTTTTGTATTGTATCGTGACTACCTTATTATCAGTGGCATTACTGAGAATATTCCAAGTGAGTTTAAACGTTGCCAGTTAGAGGTTTCAGATTATGATGATAAAACAAGCTGGAATGGTACCAAAGAAACCATTTCTCTAGACTTGCGTGGCCTTGAGAAATACACTCCGAGTGATTCTGTATTTGTTTTGAGGGCGTATGATCCTAATTCTACGTGCCTATGTAAAGGCTTTACGGTAGTGATTTTCTTAGATGGTGGTTATATTTGTGTTGAGCGATATGTATTCGAGCGCCTTTTCGGCACCAACCCTGGACTATCGCAACTGCCATCAATAAGTGACGTGTGTAAAGTTGTTAAGCTATTCAATGCTTGGCTCTAAACCACATACCCCGCTGTTTTTTACGGCGGGGTTTTCCTTTTGTTTCATTATTCCTAGGAATCTTTATAGATTGGTAGTTTGACTTATAAACATAAGTATGCTAATATAAAAAATGGGTTTGCAAAAAGCTAACCTCGTCCCTTCCAGTTTGAAAGCAATAAATTTGCTTTCCCTATCATGTTAGGATTTGCCATGTGTAACGGCAAACTTTTTAAGGTCCATGTTCGTAATATGCGTGACTTCAAGAAGGCTTGTGAGTGGCATCGTAACTATCGGCTCGGCTGTGCTGATGCCAAACCTCTTCCAAGCGAGTGTAAGCGCTTTCATTTGAAAGTATCTGATGCTGGGAAAAAGTTAGATCTTGAAGAAGAAACTATTAATTTAGATTTGCTTCAAGGTTTTGGTTTCATGTTTAATCTTAATAAACGTGATTACTATATCGTTTCCCCTAAAGTAACTCGTAATTCCTATGGTTTGAACCAAGGTCATGAGGGTGACTTTCGAGTGAATATCTTACCAGAGGATGGTTTTGCCTATATTGGGCGAGATTTGTTCTCACGTACCTTTTGCTATGAGCCTTCGCTGTCGCAATCGATCGATTCTTTGACCGAGATCGACAAATCCTAAGCCACATACCCCGCTGTTTTTTGTACGGCGGGGTTTTTCTTCACTTTAATATTAAATGTATTATCTAAATTTTAAAATTCGCTTAGCGTCGCGTTCAATGTCGCGGCGTTTAATAGTTTCGCGTTTATCAAATTTCTTTTTTCCCTTACCCAGTGAAATTACTAATTTAATAAATTTGCCGCCAGTTAACATTTTTATCGGTACAATCGTAAAGCCCTGTTGCTTTTGTTCTATTAGATTGTTTAGCTGTTTCCGCGATACTAATAATTTTTTTGGTTCGGTATCTACAGTTTTTTGATTGGCTTTGCCTCTTTCATTTAGCTTTATACTAAATGACGCATTATTCAACCAAAGTTCACCACCGCGGATTGTGGCAAAAGCGCCCTTCAATTGAACGTGACCGTCACGGGCAGCACGCACTTCACGGCCGTTAAGAACCATGCCAGCTACAATCTCCTCTTCAAGGTGATAATCAAATTTAGCCCGCTTATTAACAATCTGCGGGATGATGGGCTTTTTATCTTGCTTAGATTTTTTTGCCATTATTACGGTAATTATAACATAATTATTAACTTCTCTACGAGTGATATTGCGTTTTATGGTATACTATACCTATGTACGATCGTATTCTTTTAAAGCTTTCGGGCGAACAGTTACAAGGAAAATTTGATAGCGGTTTTGATGCAGAACGAGCAGCCTGGATTGCTAAGGAAACGGCAAAAATAACGGCTTTAGGATCACAAGTCGTGATTATGATTGGCGGTGGTAATTATGCCCGTGGAGCTCAGCTGGCTCATGGCGGTGTTAAACGCGTTAGTGCGGATAATATCGGTATGCTTGCAACTATGATGAACGCAATTGCACTGGCTGATGTTTTTAATTTTAGCGGAACACCAGCACGAGCACTTTCTAATATTAAGGCTGATCAGGTTTTAGACCAATTTACACATCGTCGAGCGATTAGTCATTTAGTTAAACATCGTGTAGTTATAGTAGCTGGAGGAACTGCTCGCCCCTATCTAACTACAGATACGGCAGCAGTAAGTTTGGCGCTTGAGCTGGATTGTAATCTAATTATAAAGGCTACTAAAGTTGATGGTGTTTATGATAAAGACCCAGTTAGGTTTTCGGATGCCAAAAAGTTTAATACACTAAGACTCCAGCAGGCTGTCGAACGTCCAGACATTAAAGTTATGGATAAAGCTTCTATCGCGCTTGCTGCTGACTATAAATTGCCGTTGGTGGTTTGTAAGTTGCTACAAGAAGATAATCTAGTACGTGCTGCCAGTGGAGAGCATGTCGGCACAAGAATATCTGCTGAATAATTATTTACTTTTTTGATTCCTTGGATCGGTATCTTTGCCGTTATCTTTATCTTCGCCGCCCATATTATATTCATAAATTGGTTTTGTAATGCGTAGACCATGTGTATAACGATACAATTCACCATATATACCTCGGAGTATTTGACGTAATGAATTATTTTTGTAGCGTCGGTCTGATGCCAAACATCCCATTTTTATAATACCGATTTTATACCCTGCTCTTTTTGCTTTAAGTATAATATCGTAATCTTCCATAATGTATAGAGATTCATCAAATCCATGTACTGCGTTGAAAGCCTCTTTAGTAATATATAGACAGCCAAACCCAATTGGCCAAGGAGTATATTGCATTAGGCGCATATAGCCGCTCATAAAGTGTGCGCCTGCACGAATAGCTAGATTATCTGAATTCATCTTCTGGGTAAAACTACCTGCTTGAAAATGCTTTTCATTAACTCGATTTTCAAAAGATTGTATAAAATATTTAGGAAGAATCGTATCTGCATCGATAAATACAAGCATATCCCCCGCTGCCTCACTGGCACCAGAATTACGAGCCTTAGATGAGCCCTTTTCGCTTACTTTTATAATTTTAAGAGGTAATTTACTCGAATAGGCTTCAGCGCACTCGACTGTATTATCCGTGCTTGCAGAATCAACAACTATAATTTCATCAGGCTTTTTAGTTTGGATGGTAAGTGATTCAAGAAGATGATTTACAACCCCAGCTTCATTTCGACAAGGAATAATAACGCTAATCTTCATAAATAATAGTATAATAGTATTATGCCTAAAATTTCAACCCTAAAGCAAATTTATGAAAGACTCAATTGCCAAGAAAAAACGGTCAATGGTGTTTGTTGGTTTGAATGTAATACTAATGCAGATAAGACTGTGGTGATTTTCCATGGTGTTACGGGCGGTAAAATTGACATGGCTCCTCTGGCTGAGCGATACGTTAATTTTGGTTATGCGGTATATGCTATTGATTTGCCTGGGCATGGAGGCTCATTGCGTCCTAAATTTGAGAGCTACGATGATTTAGCTGATTGGCTTAATTATGCCTTAGAGCAAATAGGTAGATTTCCAGATGTGATTATTAGTAATTCATTTTCTTCATCTATACTATACCACGCCTTGCGTACAAATAAGATTCCTGATCATACAAAAATAATAATGGCATGTCCAACACCCGATACTACTATTCTAGCTGATGCACTACAAAAAATATCAAATAATCTGCCAGAAAATTTTAGCTGGAGTGTCTATAATAGCAGACCTATTCGTGGAGTGCGTGTTGCTGTTGCGCTGAAAACTCGCCAAAAAGCGGCTTGGAATTGGCTAATTGAGTCTGAACGTTATAAAAAGGATAACTTGACTTTACGCGATTCTGATATTTTAACAACCTTACTCTACGAAAATAACCCTTATGTACATGGTATTGCATTAGAATATCAAAAGAGAATAAACTTAATTATTGGCGGAAAAGATAATGTCGCTCCCCCGAAAACAGCGTCCATTATGCATGAACTTTTACCCGAGGCACGTATCATCAGTGTGCCAGCCGCAGGTCATATTTTGCATTTTGAAGCTCTAGAGGCGTATCCAGAGCCCTAAATAGCTTTATTTATGAGTGCTATATGTTTAGCCTAAGTGAATTTATAGAATATGGTATAATGACCTTATGAAGATAGCGTTCTTTATTGATGATTACCTACCATCAGTACACGGCGTGGCGACATCAACTTTAGTCTATAAACAGGCGCTTGAATCGCTTGGTCATGAGGTTTTTGTGATTGCCCCAAAGGTTAAGGGATATGAGGATAATGATGATCACGTGATTCGCCTTTCATCTATGAAAAACTATATTTTTGAAAAGCGCTACACCGCTAGCCTATATCCTGGATTAGCTAAAAAGCTTGATAAATATGAGTTTGATGTTGTACATAGTCAAACTCAGTTTCAACTAGGAGTTTTGGCTCATCTAGTAGCTAGACGGCAGAATATCCCTCACGTAACAACCATACATACACTTTATACTGAACTAATCAATGATTATCCAATGATGATCATTACTGGAATTACGGCTATAACTGTTGCGATGCCGATAGTCCTTGGTATTAAGCCAATTCTACCTGAAATCTCAGCAGAAAAGCTTCGAAACTTAAGCAAAGATAGTCTTAAAGAAATGATATCTCGCCAGGGTTGGAGACTAACAGCTGCTTTCGCTAATAAGTGTGATGCTTGTATATCGCCATCCAAGCATTTAGAACGTATATTAATTGAAGAAGGCGGTTTGAATGCGCCTTGCTATAATTTCCCAAACAGTATTGATACTAAAAAATATCGCTCGGCGCGCGCGGAAGATTCTCCTATTGAAAAGAAGCCTGGTGAGAAGTTTATTATTTGTGTAGCACGTTTGAGTCCTGAAAAACGCCAGATCACGCTAGTTGATTCAATGGCTTATGTTAGCGATAAAAATATTAAATTAGTCTTAGCTGGTGGTGGTCCTTTTGAAAAGGAGCTACGAGCAAGGATTTCTGAACTTAATTTAGAAAATCGAGTGATTCTTACAGGAATGCAATCAAGCGATAAAGTAGCCTCTCTTCTTAAGCAAGCCGATGTTTTTGCTCTTGCTTCCTACCATTTTGATAATCAACCAATGACCTTCCTAGAGGCTTCGGCTGCAGGATTGCCAATAGTCTACTGTGATGAACAAATGACTGAAGGACTCAGGAAATCTAACTCTATTTTGACTGATGGAATTGAAGGAAAAGACTTTGCTAAGGTATTCAACGATTTACTTTCTAACAAGGAGCGTCTGGCAAAAATGTCTCGTGCTGCCCTTAGAGTAGCTAAATCTTTCGATTCATTGACTATGGCTAAAAAGCTATTAGAACTTTATAGCAGTTTGATCGAAACTCGGAAAAATCTAGAATCATAAATTAGTGTATTGTATTTTTTATTACGCTTGTGTTAAAATCTTCTTAATAATTAATATAGTTAACGCAGGGAGTGTGGCCAAGTGAAGGAAAGTCTTTTAAAAACTAGTAAGGATTTTATATCTTTTTTATATAAAAAGAGACTTGTGCTGACTATTTGCGCTATTATAACTCTAGTTTTTGGTTTGCTAAATATATTTGTTTTCTCTAATCATAGTGAGGCGCTAGATTCTGATGCTTTCATAACAACCTGGAAGGTCTCTGGCGATTCAGATGGCAGAACTGTAAAAATACCAGTTTATAAGAATATCTATAAACATAAAATCAACAATGCAGCCTACAATTATACAATAGACTGGGGAGACGGTTCACCAATTGAAGCTAAATCTGGTTATGTATCACCTTCGCATACTTATGCTAATGATGGTGAGTATGATATTAAGATTGAGGGTGATTTTCCAGGAATGACATTTTCCGATGAACCTCGTTCTCAGGGTAGGAGGACATACTACTCGGATGCATTCCCCGATAATGACGATCGTGCAAGTGAGTCTATGGGTAGAAAGATACTATTTATAAAGCAATGGGGTAAAATAAAATGGCAAAGTATGATGGGTATGTTTTTCAATGCCTATGAGATGACTGGACGGTATACTGATTCACCAGATACTTCTGAAGTGAAATCTATGAACCATATGTTTCGTAATGCTATGAAATTTAATTCGCCAGTTAACTTCGATACATCTAAGGTAGAAGATATGGGAGAGATGTTTAAAAATGCTAACTCCTTTAATCAGCCAGTTAACTTTGATACCCAAAATGTAGAAAATATGGGAGAAATGTTTATATATGCCCCCTCCTTTAATCAGCCATTAAATTTTAACACCTCTAAAGTAACTAATATGTATGGTATGTTGCGTCATGCTAAAGCCTTTAATCACCCTGTCAATTTTGATACGCGGAATGTGGAGAGTATGAGCATGATGTTCTCTGTTGCTGAAGCTTTTAATCAACCAGTTAACTTCGACACATCTAAGGTGACTAGTATGTATGGTATGTTTGATAATGCTATAGCTTTTAATCAACCAGTTAACTTTGATACATCTAAGGTGACTAATATGGGTGGTATGTTTATTGGCGCTACCTCCTTTAATCAGCCGATTAATTTTAATACATCATCAATACAGTATATATCTGAGATGTTTAAAAATGCTACATCATTTAATTACCCTGTTAATCTTAGTGATACGTCTAGAGTAAATTACTTTAGTAGTATGTTTGAAGGCGCTACCTCCTTTAATCAGCCGATTAATTTTAATACATCAAATGCGACAAATTTTGGTAATATGTTTAAAAATGCTACCTCCTTTAATCAAGATATATCTAACCTAGATTTTTCTGTCGCTCTAAAAAGAGGACAATATGATGATGGAATGGGAGACTTCGCTAGCAACTCAGGCTTAAGTATAAAGAACTATGATAAAATTCTAAAAAACTGGCATGATGCAGTAAAGAATGATCCTAGTATTACTTTTCATCATAAACCCTCCTCTGCAGGTCTCAAATACTGCGCCGCCACTGCCGAACACGACTTCTTGGTCGGATTAGGTTGGACTTTCAATGACACCCGCGACTGTGGTATTGCCCCGCAAGATATCAACCTATCATCAAACACTATCGATGAAAACACTCCGCCAAACACTAAAGTTGCCGATATCGCTATGCCGTCTGACCCTAATGACACTCCTGGAGATACCAATACAGCTTCTTTAACTTGTGCTACTCCAGGTGCAGATGATAATGCATTTACCATTACAAATAACAAACTTTACCTTAAAAACCCAGCAGATTATGAAGCTAAAAATAGCTATAGTATCTGTATTCGTGCCACTGATGAATATGGCAACTTCTTAGATAAAAACTTTACTATAAATATCAATAACAATAATGAACTGCCAGTAGTTACATCTACACCAATAACTACAGCTACTCAAGGATCACCATATTCTTACACTATTACAGCTAGTGATCCAGAAAATGCTCCGCTAACATTTACAGCATCCCCATCAAACCCTAGCTGGCTACACTTTAATCCCTCTACTCATGTAGTTTCTGGTACTCCAAGTCAAGCCGATGCTGGCAAAACCTTCCAAGTATCGTTTACTATATCTGATGGAACAAATACAATTGAGCATAAATATAATATTACAGTCAGTGGCAATGGTAATAACCAAGGTGGTAATAATAATCAAGGTGGTGGTAACAATGGTGGTCATAACGGCAATCAGGGCGGCGGAAATTCTGGCTCAGCTGGCGGGCGCGGCGGTAGTAATGTAGTTAATAACTATACTCATTACCACACTCATATCACTAACCAAAACACAAGAAATAGTTCTAATGGATCAGGTGGCGGTAGCGTAACCGACAGTAATCCAGCTAGATCAGATAGTAATAATGGCAGTAATGTAAATGATTCCAGCTCTGACAGTTCATCAAACAAAGATAGTAATAAAAGCTTAAAAGATAAAACTATTTCATCTTCATCCCACCGCGGCAATAACTCAAGTAACTGCCAATGCCCAGTCGCAGGCTCATCTAAAAAAGGAAAGAGATCCTTCTTCGATATGACTATTGGCGAACTGTGGTGGTTCTGGATATTAATAATCATTATCTTGATCGGTATAATAGCTTATCTAGTGCTTAGGAATAGGGATAGGGAAAATGAATTCAAAGAAAAAAGAGTCGGTTTTTAAAGTCTCGACTCAGGACTTATTAGTAGTTGCTCCAATCTTATAAGTTGTTACTAACGTAGTTATCGGTGTTTAAGATGTTAGGGGTTAAAACTCTATAGAACGCTACCTCCTGCAATTGTTTTACAAACAATTCCCTTGATTTGGAAGAAAAGCATAAACTGAATTTGAGTATATTTTCGGTTTTGCTTTACTTCTTGGAGATGAAGGTTGGCTTTATTGCTTGCCTTTTGAATCTTCTTAATACGATTCCTGACTTTCTTGATTTTATGCCTCAAAGCAATTGCATCACGACATTCATTGTCTTTTATTCGGCAAATGGACTTTGTTAGTTGGGTAATTTCTCGCGTTGCGGTCTTTTTGGCTTTTTTATCCCTTTTATTGATCCTCTGATATTTGCTCATTGCGGACTTCTCTTTCTGGGCTACGCTATTTAATGATTCATCTAACTGATTTAGTTTCTTTTGCACTATTTCTAGTAAGATGATATGAAGAGTTAGTTTTGTCAACTCATCATTCTTTTCCATGGTAATCACCTCTTTTTAAAGGAGCTATGCTGCAACGGATTTGTTACAACTTTTATATTATATAATATTAAATATAATTAATCAAACAATCAATCAATATATTAATATAAAATTATTGTTATATAATAGAAAAATGATTGCCGATATAAATATTAGTGAAAAGAGTTTTGGTGATAAGATTTTAATGACTAATGTTAAATTTAGTATTGATGATGGTGAAAAAATCGGCATAGTTGGTAGAAATGGAATTGGTAAAAGTACACTTTTTAATATACTATCAGGAAGCGATAAAGATTTTAGTGGAGAAATTGTTTTTCGGCGTGGGGTGAGCGTAGCAAGTACGGCGCAAGAACATCATAATTTGGCAGATATTAGTGTTATTAATTATATTTTAAATGGGCTTCCAGAGTATGCTAGCTTATCTAAGATCATCAATGAATACCCTAGTTTTATGGGAGACAACATACGTTTAATTAACGAATATTCAGAAGCATTGGATAGGTTTAATCAGAAAGATTTTTACCAAATTGAAGAAAAAATTAAACGTGAACTAGGTAATTTTCAGCTTGAAAATGTATACGATCAACCTATGGAAAGTTTAAGCGGCGGGCAAAAAAGACTCGTTGAAATTATAAAAATTATGCATTCAAATGTGCACTTAGCGTTGATTGACGAACCTACAAATCATATGGATTATGTTGCAAAACAACAATTTATAGATTGGGTCAAAAGTCAGGCAGTAAGTAATGTCTCTATGTTAATTGTTACGCATGATAGAGATGTGCTCGGCAAGGTTGATAGAATAATTGAACTAAAAAATGGTGGCAGTACAAGTTATTCGGGGAATTACGACTCATATCTCAAACAAAATGCCATGGAAACTTCAAGCGGAATGATGAATTTTGAACAAGTTGAAAGACGTATTACTAGCTTAAAACAAAAAGTATTGGACTATCAAAGATTGAAAGAAAAGTCTCGTAACCAGAGTACAATCCAGAGGTTTAAGCGTCTTGAAAACAGTGCGCGAGATGAACTGTCTGAACTTGAAAAGCGTGAAAAACCTAGCTTTTGGATTGATAAAGACTCTATTGAAAAGTTAAACTACAAGGCTGTTGCCAGGTATGAGAAATTTAAGTCTAAAAATATTCGGGTCAATTTAAGATCTTCCGAGGCTCGTAGTAAAAGAGTTGTGGCTAGTGCTAAAAATGCTACGATCGGCTATAGTGATAAGATTCTACTTGAGAATATTAATATAGACTTACGCGAAAACGAAATTTTGGAATTACGCGGACGTAACGGCGCTGGCAAGACTACTTTAATTAAGGCTTTATTAAATTATGACAGTAATTTACATTTAGGTAATAAAAATAATTTAGATAACTTACCTACTGTTTATGATGGAGAATTATGGATTAATCCAGATATAAGAATTGGCGTTTATGAACAAGAGATTAGTGATAAATATTTAAATCTTTCATTGAAAAATGCAATCGAGCAACTTTATTTAGATAAAAACTTACCAATTTCGGATACAAAAATCCGCCAGCTTTGCTCTGACTATTTATTTACTTCCACTGATTTAGATATTCCGATTATGCAACTTAGCGGTGGACAAAAAGCTCGTTTTCAAATAATTAGCATTTTGGCAAATGACCCACAGTTGTTAATTTTGGATGAACCCACTAATCATCTTGATTTACCTAGTATAGAAGAGCTTGAATCTGCTTTAATGAGGTATAGCGGCGCGATAATTTATGTTAGTCATGATAATTATTTTAGGCAAAAATTAAAAGGCGAAGTTTTGGCTCTTGGTTAGGATTTTCTTTTTACAATAAAATAGATCCAGGAGCGGATCTATTTTATTGATTGCAAGGTGAGCTTATTTATTCTTTAATAAGCCATTTGCTTCTAGTGCTTCTTCTAATCGTGGACGATCGAAACCGAGAATCAAGGTGCCGTTAACATCGGTTACTGGCACTCCTTGAAAGTTACCGTTAACCTTTTCGAGAAGCTCTTTATTTGCATCTTGATCTTCCTCGATATTTTTAGATTCATATTCAACGCCAAGCTTATCCAGCCATTGCTTTTCAGTGTTGCAGAAAGCGCACCAGCTTGTACTATAAACTATTACCTTGCTCATATCCCTCCTTAATAGTATTGAAATTATTATAGCAAATAGCAATTATAAATGTAAATGCTAATGATTTATATACTAAATTAATTTATACAAGGTATTGACCTAATTTTTTACTTGTTAAATACAGCGATATTATAGAGATTATTAATGATATAAATATTGTTCCATAACTAATTGCAGTAGCTATACTGGTTGCAGTTGGTACACCAAAAGCTAATAAAACAGAACTTGCAATTGATGTGCCGCATGCACTACATCCCATACTAAATGTTGCCAGCCCGCTTGTTATTCCAATTCCCCCAGCACTTTTAGCTACCACACTAAACTGTCTTTGCTTTTTTATTATAAACATTATTTCAGAGATTAAAATACCTTGGATTAAGCTAACTATTAAAGTTCCCAATAGAATCCAAGAAATACCAGTACTAAAGATCGACGTAAAAGTACCAGACAGAAGATGGATTTTAACATCTAGCGGTATTATTGATGAGCTTAGAATGTAACCTAATAGTTGAAGATTTTGCGCCCAAAACATAATTATATAAACTACCAATCCTATTGCTAATGCAATATATAAATATTTGGGGTGTTGACTCAAGAAATTACCTAAAACTCCAAAAGAATGTTTTAAATTTAGTTTAATTCTGTTCAATTTTTGATTTATAGACTTGTTCATTATTTCACTTTCTCGGCTATAGCCGATTCAATTACAGGTACAAATATATCGTAGGGCGGCGCTCCATTGTAACCTTTACCTTCAATTATAAAATGAGGTGTTCCATATCCGCCCGTATCTAAAACCTCTTGTTTATTCTTATTGATTTTGCTTGTGTATTTTGATTTAGATACACAATCTTGCCACTCTGGTATTTTTAAAGATGTTTTGCGCGCAATGTTTGTTAGTCCAATATTACTAAATGGCGATACATTATTAGATCTTGCGGCTATTTCGTAAGCATTCTTTATAAAATTAAGCATCTTACCCTGCTCATCTGCGCAATAAGTTGCATTTCCCGCTGACATAGATTCTGGACCATACGTACCTAAGATCTTATAACTAATCTTAGCTTTATTTGTATCTACATAATCTTTTATTATTCTTGGTAAAATTTCGCGGTGTGCTCGTTCACAATCTGGGCAAAGTAAATCTAAATACACAATTATGCTTATAGCTTTTTGATTTGATGCCGAACCTAAATTGGGATTTTCTTTCGTAATCGAACTTGAAGTCGATTGTGTACTAGGTTGATTTCTATTTTCACTCCTAAAAAAGAAATTATTTAAAATAAGTACGCCTGCTGCTACTGAAAATATCAAAATCAAAGTTACAAAAACTACTCTGCTTTTTGGCACAACCATTAATTATAGCATAGAATTATTTATTTGGCGAGCGACTCGTTAAATACCAGCCACCATTAATTTCACGGTAAACGTAAAGCTCCAAATTTGGATTCAAAAGCATGCTATATTCGGCGGCTTCCTCAGCTTGTTTGCGCGTTGCAAAACGGCGTTTTTGCTTGCTTGCTGCACTCGCTTTGTATGTTTTGTGCGGTATATTTCGATTTCTTCTTGGCATGTTGGAAAATATATAATTACGTGTTATAGTATAAGTGTATCATGAGTTCTGATGAAAAATCTCTGGACAACCCGCCAGATATGCAAAAAATAGTGATTAGTACATTTTTAGATACTACTTGGCGTATGTTTACTCCGATTTTAGTATTTACATTGGCAGGTTGGCTTATAGATAGATTTACAGGTACTCGGCCAGTTGCTACCTTGACAGGGTTAGCTTTTGGCATACTTATAACATCATTTTTAATGTATAAACTTTATAAAAATGTAACATCTCTAGGGTGTAAGGAGCGTAATAGATGATGACAGATGTGCCAGTAACTTTTGCTGCGGCTAATCTTCATATTGATATTAAGGCTGAGTCAATTTTTCATATAGGTGAATTCCCTGTTACAAATTCTATGCTTATGGGAGCGTTTGGCTATGCATTGGTGATTTGGCTGTTTTTTGCTGTCAGAAGATCAATTAAAACTGGCAAAAAAGGTTATATTACAAGTGCGGTTGCTTGGGTTTTTGAAATGCTTTACGGTACAGTTCGCCAGGTTATCCAGAATGATAAAATAGCCAAGAAAGTTGCGCCGTTAGCAATTACCATGTTTTTTGTGATTTTAATTAATTATTGGATGGGTATATTGCCTGGCGTTGGGACGATTACCGTTAATGGGGGTACTCCTCTGTTTCGTGGATTAGTTGCAGATTTAAATGTAACTTTTGGACTAGCTATTATAAGTATGGTTATGGCGCAAGTGTATGCAGCTAAAGTTCACGGTTTCTTTGGTAATATTGGGCGCTATATTCGCAATCCCCTAAAAGATCCAGTTGGTTCTATGGAAGGTATTTTGGAACTTATTGCTGAGTTTTCGCGTATGCTTGCGCTAAGTTTACGTTTGTTTGGTAATGTTTTTGCGGGTGAGGTTTTGCTTGTTTCCGTGAGTTATGTGGCGGCTTATTTCGCATCTATCGCTATGTTGCCGTTTATGATTTTTGAATTGTTTATTGGTACAATTCAAGCCTATGTATTCTTTATGTTAACAACGGTGTTTATTTCACTTGGTTTAGCGTCGCATGACGAAAATGATTCTTCTTCTGATCACTCCCCTGCTGATAATAAAAAATTAGCAGCGGAAGGGTGATAGAAGACGAGTATATTAAATAATAATAAAAGTAATTGAAGGAGAAAATTACAAAAATGGAATCACTCGCATTTGGTTTAACTTACGCTATTTCAGCAGTTGCTGCAGCATTTGGAGCTGGTATGATTGGTACTGCAGCTATGAACGCAGCTGGTCGTAATCCTGAAAAAATTAACGAAATTCGTACTTTGATGATCCTTGGTATTGCGTTTATCGATGCTTTGGCAATTATAGGTTTCGTTGCTGCTATTTTGACAAAGGTACTTTAATTGGAGTTGGAGATGCAGACTTTAACGACTGTCGCAAAAGCCGCTACCGGCGAAAGCTCGGATCTGTTTGCGTCGCTTGGCATTGATTGGAAGATGCTTTTGTTTCAGATCATTGCATTTGCAATGTTGCTTTGGATTTTAAACAAATATGTTTTTCCAGTTATAGTAAAGTCGATCGATGAGCGTGAAAAGAAAATTACTGAAGGCAGGCGCCTTGCAGAAGAAGCTGCAGAGAAAGCTAGCTCCGCCCAGGAAGAAATCGCAAAAATGATGAAGCGTGCTCAAAAAGATGCAGCTACTATCATTAGTGATGCAAAAGAGACGGCTAATAAAATTGCTGAAGAATCTGACAAGAAGAATAAGGAACGTGCCGAAAGAATTATTGCTGGTGCGCATGCCGATATTGCGCGTGAAGTTGCTAGTGCCAAGAAGGATCTTTATAATGAGATGCTTGATTTAGTGACACTTGCAACCGAAAAAGTTGCTGGGAAAGAAGTTACAAAATCTATTGATGAAAAAACAATTGCTTCAGCAATTGAGAAAGCAAAACAGTAATGGTTACTAAGTTATCTCGTCGCAAGATTGCTACTGTTGTAGCTGAACGCTTGCTTGAAGGAGATAAAGCTATCATTAAAGATTTGGCAGGATATTTGTTTTACACAAAACAGACTCGTTCAATTAATCTACTGATCCGCGATATTGAAAACGCTTTACTAGATAAGGGTGTTTTAGCAGCTAAAGTTGTTAGCGCTCACGATTTGGCGGATAGTGTAAAAAAGCAAATAGATGCTTTCTTGCTTGATAAATCTGGTGCTAATTCTGTACAGGTCCAATATAGTATTAATAAGGATCTGATTGGCGGTATTCAAATTTCCACTCCGCAAGCGATACTTGATACAAGTATTAAAAACAAGCTGCAGCGGCTAAAAGCAGCGAAACAATAATCTAAGAAAGAGGAATTTATGGCTGAAATATCTGTAAGTGAACTTTCTGCTGATTTACGAAAAGCAATTGCTAACTTAGAAAACCATGAGGGTCTTGAAAAAGCTGGCGTTGTGATTCGGGTTGGCGACGGTGTAGCTTGGGTTCATGGATTGAAGAATGCGGGCTACAGCGAAGTGCTTGAAATTGAATCAGAGAAAGGTTATGTCGAGGCATTTGCGCTTAATCTTATGGAAGATGAGATTGGCGCTGTGCTTCTTGGTAATGAAAATTATGTAAAAGCAGGCGCAAAAGTGCGCTTAAAGGGCGAACTTTTGACTGTACCTGTTGGTAAGGAATTGTTGGGTCGTGTGGTAGATCCGCTTGGGCGTCCTTTGGATGGCGGTCCTGAAATAAAAACCCAAAAACGCGGCTTAATTGAGCGCCCAGCGGTTGGTGTGATGGGGAGAAAGTCTGTCCACGAACCATTAATGACTGGAATTATGTCGATCGATGCTATGTTTCCAATTGGTCGCGGCCAGCGTGAATTGATTATTGGTGATCGTCAGACTGGTAAAACTTCCATCGCAATTGATACTATGATTAATCAGGCGCGTCAAAAAACTGGCGTTATAAATGTCTATGTAGCGATAGGTCAAAAATTAAGCAAGATAGCTCGTTTAGTAGAACGTCTTAAAGAAGAAGGCGTGATGGATCAGACTATAATAGTCGCAACTAGCCCTAGTGATACTGCATCCCTGCTCTATTTGGCTCCTTATTCAGGTACAGCTATGGGTGAATTCTTCCGTGATAATGGCGAACATGCTTTGATAATTTATGATGATTTAACTAAACACGCTGTAGCATATCGCCAAATGAGTTTGCTTTTACGCCGTCCACCAGGGCGCGAGGCTTATCCTGGTGATGTCTTCTATCTCCACTCTCGCTTACTTGAACGCTCAGCTAAACTTAGTGATGAACTTGGCGCGGGATCACTTACGGCTTTGCCTATTATCGAAACTCAGGCTGGTGATATCTCGGCGTATATTCCTACTAATGTTATTTCGATTACTGATGGACAGATCTTTATGGAAACTGATCTGTTTTACCAGGGAATTCGCCCAGCAATTAGCGCTGGACTTTCGGTGAGCCGCGTTGGTGGTGCTGCTCAAACTAAAGCTATTAAGAGTGTAAGTGGCAACCTTAAGCTTGGTCTTTCTCAATTCCGCGAGCTTGCTAGTTTTGCTCAGTTTGGTTCTGATCTTGATTCAGAGACCAAGGCTCAGATTGAGCGCGGCCAGCGATTGACGGAACTTTTGAAACAAGCACAGTATCAGCCGATGAGTATTTGGGAACAAGTAGCAAGTATCGCGGCTGTAAGTGAAGGATACTTTGATGATGTTCCAGCCGCTAAAATCAAAGAAGCTCAAGACGCTCTCTTAACGAATTTATGGTCTAATCACAAGACTGAAATGAAACAACTTTCAAAGGGTGATAAAAAATTCGGTGAAGATAAGGCAATCTATGAGATCGTTAAAAATGCTGCTATGAGTGTGGCGAAAGGATACCGAAATTAGATGAAAGTTTTGTTTGTCTGCTACGCAAATATTGGTCGTTCGCAGATGGCCAAAGCTCTATATAATCACTTTACTGGCACCAATGATGCAGATAGTGCTGGCGTTGGGGTTGATGAAAATCTACCTAACGCCAATACTATTGGTCAGTATGATGGAATACGTAATTATTCTAATCGTATACGCCAAGCTATGCTTAAGTATTATGATATAGATATTTCTAATTTCAGGCGCACCCAACTTCAACCTGATGTTTTATCGCATTATGATTTGGTTGTTAATATTGCAGAAAAGCAACAAACTCCAATTTGGTTGCGTGGCGATAATGTTATTTGGTGGGACGTGAAAGATCCTGGATTACATAAAGAGGATCAGGTAATTATGGATGCTCGTAAGAAAATTGATGCAAAAGTTAAGCAGTTAATTGAGATTAGTAATTCGGATGGCGATTTTAAGTCAATCGATGATCAGATTGATAAGGAGGATAAAAATGTCTAGTATCCGACAATTAAAATCACGTATTCGCTCAGTTAAGAATACTAAGCAAATAACACGTGCTATGGAGATGGTAGCAGCTAGTAAGATGCGTCGTGCGCAAGATGCAACGAAAGAAACTAGTGCATATGCGCATGCAGCAAACGAGCTACTCACCTATCTGGCGGGGCAAAATGTAACCGATAATCATCCATATTTTAATCAGAGACAAGTAAAAAATCGGCTTTTGATAGTAATAGCTAGTGATAAAGGTCTGGCTGGTGCGTATAATAGCAATATTTTACGCCGATTGGCTCAGGAACTTAAAGAAGATAAAAATATGGGTATTGGAACGCAGATTGTAACGATTGGACGGCGTGTAACTCGATTTGTAGCTAAGCTCAAAGATGCTGAACTTATTGGAGCTTATGATGATATGTCCGATAAGCCTACTGGTCATGAGTTGAGAACTATTGTAAATACTGCTATTAACTCATTCACTTCAAAGCAAGTTGATGCAGTTGATATTGTATTCACAAAATTCCATAATGCAGTCAAACAAGAAGCTTATATGCAGCGAATTTTGCCCGCTGGTTATACATATACGCCAACTTGTGATTATGCCTGCGATGCCAAATATGAACCAAGTCCAGCGGTTGTGCTTGATGCGGTTGCATATAGGTTAATTGAATCTCAAGTATTTCAAACATTGCTTGATGCTCGCGCTAGTGAACATAGTATGCGTATGGTGGCGATGAAGAGCGCAACTGATAATGCTTCTGATTTAGTTGATGATCTAACCCTCGAAATGAACAAAGCCCGCCAAGGCGCGATCACCCAAGAACTCGCTGAAATATCTGGCGGCGTGGAGGCTATGGAATAGAGTCTGTAAGATGAATTGTCGGAAGAGGTAGATATGGTAAATGTAAAGTCAAAAAATCACAAGGAGGAATCAATGAGTAAAGATATAGGTAAGATCATCCAAGTCGTTGGCGTTGTGGTAGATGTGGAGTTTAAAAGTGGCGAATTGCCTGCTATCTACGATGCGCTGCACGCTAAAAATGGCGATGAAATTGTAACTTTAGAGGTAGCTCAGCATCTTGATGAACATACGGTACGTGCTATTTCTATGAGTAGTACTGATGGTTTGAAGCGTGGCGGCGAAGTTAAAGCGACTTTTGCGCCAATCTCTGTGCCAGTCGGTAAAGAAACGTTAGGTCGTATGTTTAATGTTATAGGTGAGCCTATTGATGATAAGCCAGCTCCAAAAGCGCAAATGGCGCCAATTCATCGTGAAGCTCCTCTGTTAGACGAGCAATCTAATAAAACTGAAATTTTAGAAACTGGAATAAAGGTAGTAGATTTGATAGCGCCTCTAGCAAAAGGTGGAAAGGCTGGGTTATTTGCTGGTGCTGGCGTTGGTAAAACAGTTTTAATTACTGAGCTGATTAATAATATTGCGAAATTCCACTCTGGTAATTCTGTGTTTGCTGGAGTTGGAGAACGTACTCGTGAAGGTAATGATCTCTATTACGAAATGGAAGAAGCTGGTGTGCTTGATAAAACTTCGCTTGTATTTGGCCAGATGAATGAACCACCAGGAGCACGTCTTAGGGTAGCTCTTTCTGGACTAGCTATTGCTGAAACTTTTCGTGACGAGGGTCAAGATGTTCTCTTGTTTATAGATAATATTTACCGCTACACTCAAGCTGGTGCAGAAGTTAGTGCATTGCTTGGTCGCCTACCAAGTGCTGTTGGTTATCAGCCTAATTTGCAACAAGAAATGGGCGCATTACAAGAGCGTATTACATCAACCAAGACGGGATCTATTACATCTGTTCAAGCAGTTTATGTTCCAGCAGATGACTTAACTGACCCAGCCCCAGCCACGACTTTCGCCCACCTTGATGCAACAATCGTGATGAATCGTGCGCTAACTGAAATCGGTATTTATCCTGCTGTTGATGTATTGGATAGTACAAGTACTAGTCTAGATCCTGAAATTGTTGGTGAAGAGCATTATAAAGTTGCCCGTGAGGCTCAACGCATTTTGCAACAGTATAAAGACTTACAAGATATTATTGCTATTTTGGGAATGGAAGAGCTTAGTGATGAACAAAAGCAGATTGTTGGGCGTGCTCGTCGTTTGCAACGTTTCTTTGCACAACCTTTCCATGTAGCAGAAAAGTTCACAGGAAATCCTGGTGTATATATCAAGCTTGAAGATACTATTCGCGATACTAAAGATATCTTAGATGGCAAATATGATGACAAACCAGAAAATTGGTTCTATATGGTTAATGGATCATTAAGCCAAAAAGCCGCTAGTGAAAAGGAGTAAAATAAAATATGATGCAATTTCGATTAGTAACTATGCTCGGAACTAAAGTATCTGAGGATGTCTACTCAGTTACATTACCGACTGTTACTGGTGAAATATCGGTTTTCCCTAGTCATGAGCAATTGGTTACAATCGCAACTAGCGGTATAATTACTGTGCGATTTAACAAAGAAGATGATGATTCTAAATTAGAATATTATGCAATTTCTGGCGGTGTGATTGAAATAAATCAACGTGGATTAAAAGTTCTGGTTGATGAAGCTGACCATAGTGATGATATCATAGAAGCGGAAAGCAAGGCAGCTCTTGAGCGTGCTTTGAAGATGCAAGATGAAGCAACTGATCAAGTTGAGCTTGAAAAAGCACATCAATTGGTTGATCGTCATATGGTTCGCCTAAAGGTAGCCAGCTTGCGCCGCCGCCATCGTCGCTAATTATTTGCTGTTTGAAAGAATAATTCAGCCGCGTATTTATTAAACGAATTAGTTTGTGTGGACTTTATAAATCCATCTGAACTGGTTTGAGAAGAAGATACGCGGTTGATTCTTTCTGTTTTAAATTATATAGCTAGACTCTATAAACTATCTATAATTTTACGCGCTTCATCTGTTGATTTACATTGCATCAGTAACTCTCGCGCCTCTTTTGCACCATCAAAGCCTTTTATGTAAATTTTAAAGAAGCGTTTGAGCGTTTCAAACGGACGTCCAGTTTGTGGCTGCCATTGGTCAAATAAACCTAAATGGATTCTTAGTAGGTTAACTAAATCATTTTGTGTTTTTTCTGTATTTTTAGGATTATTTCTAAAGCAGAATGGGTCGGTAAAAATGCCACGCCCAATCATTATGCCGTTTACGCCTGGATGATTTTTGACTATTTCTTCCCCGTGGGCGCGGTTTTTTATATCACCATTGATAGTTAATAAAGTTTGCGGCGATATTTCGTTGCGTAGCTTTACAATTTCATCAATTAATTCAAAATGGGCTGGTACTTTACTCATTTCCTTTTTGGTGCGCAAATGTACAGTAAGATTCACAATATCTTGCTTTAAAAGTGTACCTATCCAGTTTTTATATTCAGATATATTACTATAACCTAGCCGTGTTTTTACGCTCACTGGCAAATTTGCGGCTTTTGCGGCTTTTATAGATTCTATTGCTAGTTCTGGATTACGAATTAATGCAGCACCTCCGCTTTTTATTGCACTTTTTGCGGGGCATCCCATATTTATATCAATGCCATGAAAGCCCAGTTCGCGGCAATAGCTTGCTAAATTTTGCATATCATTAGGGTTACCACCCCAAATTTGCGCCACGATTGGGTCTTCGTCAGTACTTTTTACGAGACGTCCGCCTATCGCCTTCTGTCCAGCATGTGTCCATCCAGTTGCATTAGTAAATTCACTAAACCATATATCTGGCGAACCCGCCTCGGCTACTACATGCCTAAAGATGATATCAGTAACGGCTTCCATTGGAGCCAAAATAAAAAAAGGCTGCGGTAGTTTTTGCCAAAAGGAATCTTGCATAGAAGATATTATAACATAAAGAAAAGTCCCCCGCTATTTTAGCGAGGGAGTAATTTAAAGAGAAAAGCCAAGTGAGGCGCACATCTCAGTATAAACTGAGAGCTTTCTCTCGATGGAATCAAATGAGCAATAAATATATTATGATTCCATACCGCCTGCGAAATAATGAACATAAAAAACAGACGCCTAGCGGTTGGTGGATAGTGCGGGAATCGAACCCGCATCTTTAGTCTGCAGACTCAAAGCTCCCCTAGGAAACTATCCTCACCCGCTCTAGAGCAGGATTTAAACCAAAGCATATGCTAGTCAAAGATCTTTTCTATCCGATGGACTAACGTAGATGTATCTTCAGCATCTTCATAAGCTTCGTACATTATCTACGCGATTGCCGCATTGGCAATAATGGCTCCACGGATTCGAGATGTGCGTCGATTCCTGTCGCGTTTGTCTTCGCGCTCTTGGGTTTTAATAATATTCTCGCGCACTTTCTGAGCGTGTTCGCTAACTTCAGCAAGCTCTTGCTGAAGTTCTTCGAGATTCATATTAGGCACCTTTCCAGAATTAAATAATCAAAAACCAAAGTATGTGCTAGCCAAAGGTCCTTTCCGCCTTACGGGCTTTAAAGTCAGCATTGCGTACACTTTGCATGGTTGAACCTTTATCTACAAGACGTTGTTCTTCGGCCGTCCGATCTTTCGGCGACTTACGAGCAGCGGCAATATAGTCATCTTCGTTCCTTGATGGACCAAAAATTCCCAAAAGATCACCTTCCTACTTACTAGTGAACGGTTTGTTAAGTGGGGCATACTCAATAATATAGAGCACAAGTTATCACTGAGTATGCCCCAAGAACCAAATTGTACGCTTCCCCACATACAAAATGGTTCTTGCGAAATTACTTGCAGCCAAAAGGCTTTAAGTAACTCACGGTTATTAATTATATATAGCTTACATGGCGGTGTCAATACTATTTTTGAATTTTCCCCGCTTTAAGTCATTTTCAAACTCTAGAACGCCAGCATAATCTTTAGAATAGTTACTTGTATCTGGAAAATTTAAATTTTGTATATGGTGCCAGATTGCCTCAAGCAAAGTGGTAAAATTAGTTAGCTCCTCTTCAGAAACTTCTTGTAAGCGAATATCAATAATATCACCCGCTTTATCTGGTTCAACAAACTGTAAAATCCCGTCAATAAATTTATAGTTTTTCCAATCCCTCGAATTTTCGGTTAAAAGCTTATAAAACAGTAATTGTTGCCTATATTTATGAGCTTTAATCTTGTCATAATCAGCGCCTTTGTTCCAGGCATGAAGTGGTGAACCAGTTTTGTAATCTGTTACAGTTATAGTTTTATTCTTTTCATCTATAGATGCCACATCAATTTTACCCGTTAAACGCACGTTTTTAAATGTAGCTTGCTGGTTTGAAAAATTTAATTCAGCACGTTGGTCTCTTGTAAATGAGTGCAATTTATTTTGTAAGAATATATTTAGAGCATCAATTCCTTTTTGTGTAAAATGATTTAATTCTTCTGCTGTGAGGGGCTCATTTTCTAATTTACTTTTAAATTTATTGATAATTTGCTCTGGCGGCGGTGTTTTACCATCTGCTAACATACTATCATGTGCAAACTGCAATGCGGTATGAATAGCGGTTCCATAACTAGCGTATGGGCTACGTGCGGATGGAAAATGCAAAATATTATTTAACAAAAATGATTGAGGTCCGCCACGTGTTATGTCAATAAAAGCATTTACATGAGTAGCACTTAATTTATAACGGGATAAATCTTCATCTAATAAATCTCTCATTGTAGTTTGTGGTAAACCAATTATTGGAGCATACCATTCTATTTCGATAATTTCATTTTTATGATTCTCCTGGAAATCATCTCCTAGGTTAGTCGCCTTTAAACTTAATTCCCCTGCCAAAAAGTTTGCTAGCATTAGTTCTTTACCAGATTCTGATTGCAGGGCTCGACTGATTATCAATTGCCTTTTGGCTCGCGTCATTCCTACAAAGAATAATCGTAGACGTTCTTCTGGGGAATCGTTATTATTACGTAATCGCAAGTTTTCAGGATAGGCAATCTTGTTGCCGCCGCGGCTAGCCTTGCTCCCCCAATTCGTATCAGTAGCACCTATTAGATAAACTGTATCAAACTCTAAGCCTTTACTAGCATGGGCACTCATTAGTTTTACACTCTGGCTATCTTGCCCTATGTGTCGCCTGATCGTTATTGTGGTATTTGTTTGTTGACATATTTTTACAAACTCAAGTAAATCGCTTAATCTGGCTTTACGTAAATCTGGCTGGTGTTCGCGTAATTTTGTTCGTAAGGCTATCAGGTTTTGTAAATGGGAAATTCTTTCGGCATTATTTTCTGCTAAGAAATATGATTTTAGTGGTGAAACGTAATCTTCATCAAATGCTTCTATGCCAGATAAAAGATCTAGCATGCGTTCCATAGGCAATACTTTACTAGCTCCAGCGCAACTAATCAACCAATTGGCAAAAGGTTTAGTTTCGGGTGTAGATTGTAATACCTCTAGCCATTGCAAACGATTTTTATATGCTTTTAAGCTTATTTGCCATAAAATCTCTGGATTAAAGTTCCATGCTGGGTGTGCCATCATCTGTGGTAAAAGCTCGTTAGCGTGACCTAAATCATTATTTGCTAAAGCATCTACAATATTTGATAGATATAAAATCTGAGAAACAAGATCATTATCTAAAACATTATCATTTTGATCATAACTAACTGGAATTTGAGCTTTAGCTAAATAAGGTAGTAGTGAAACTAAATCAGCGTGGCGACGTGCCAATATTGCAATATCACCTGGATTTTGACCATTTTTAAGCTTGTCTTTAATATCGCGAGCAATCCACTCACGCTCTCTACCTTCGCTTGGTAGTGTTACAATTTCTGCGTTAGGTTTTTCAGGAAGCGCATGCGGACTTAGATTTTTATCTAATTCATCTATTCGATTTTCTAATCTTTCGCTACCTTGCGTGATTACCTCGCGCGCGGCAGTTAAAATACATTCGGCACTGCGGTAATTATCAATTAAAGTTATCAATTTGGCATTTTTGTAATGCTTTTTAAAATCTAAAATATTTCCGATATCTGCACCTTGAAAACTATATATTGCTTGATCATCATCGCCCACAACCATTAAATTAGGGTTACCTTCATTGGCTGGATTATTCGTGAGCGCGTGTAAAATTCGCATTTGAGCGTGATTTGTATCTTGAAATTCATCAACCATTATGTATTGATATTTTTCTTGCAGTTCTGCTTGAAGGCTCGGATTTTGTTCAATAGCATGTACGACTTGGGAAATCATATCGTCAAAATCATAAAGCTTGGCAGATTGCATGTTTTCTAAATATTTTTCATAAATATCAACCAGTGCTCGCAATTTAATCTGCTGTTTTCTTGCTGTCATAATAGGCTTTTTTGCTTCACTTTTAGTCATCCAATTAGTGCGCCATTTTGTTAGCGGAGGTGTTACTTTTGGATGTTCACTAGCTTCTTCCAGGGAACGTTTTAAGCTTGCGCGCAAGATATCACTAAGTCGTGAAATGGTAGGAATCGGTTGTGGTTCATTAATTTTTGCTAAACTTTCGGATACAGAAGCAAGTTTATCAAATGTATTTTTATTCACTCTTGCGCTAAAAGCTTCAATTAGTAGGGGTTCGGCAATATCTATAACTTCATCATTGGCGTCTAAAATTGCTGTTAATTCCTTTGGCTCTAATCCAGCGCGCTTGATATCGGATATTGCAGAAATTATCATTCCTACAGATGTAAATTCGCCGTTCATCATAGTTTTGAGTGGATTTTTTGGCGGTAACTCTTGCAAGATATCGGTAATAATTTTATGTCTAGTAAGTTCATCTGCAGGATTAAAATCAGCTCCATTATAGAAATATTCTCGGTAGCGGGATATTATTTCACTACCAAAAGCATGGAATGTAAATACGCTTATTCCATAAGCTTCGCGACCTATAATATCAACTAAACGTTTTTGCATAGCTATAGATCCGCTCTCGGTAAAGGTTAAGCATAGAATATTTTCTGGCAGCATATCTGTTCTGCGCAGAATGTTTGCTGCTCGCATGCTTAAAAGCTCGGTTTTACCTGTTCCAGGACCAGCGACAACCATAACAGGTCCTTCTATCGTGTTAACTGCTTGTTTTTGTCGTTCGTTGAGCTTGCTGTAGCGTATTTCGTAATTCATATATTATTTAGTATAAATCAAGAATGGCTAAGTGCTCAATATGTGGCGTTTTTGGGAAGAAATTATAACCGCGGTGTGCTTTGATTCCATATTTTTCAGACAGTTTTGCTATATCACGGGCTTGCGTAACAGGGTTGCAGCTTAAGTAGATTATACGTTTCGGTTTTTCGGATATTAATTTATCTATAACATCCTTATGTAGACCTGCGCGCGGTGGATCTACTATAATTAGTGAATCTTTAGAAATATATTCTAAGGCTTTTTCGCTTGGAGCTAGAATTGCTTTGGCATTTTTACCTAGAATTTTTATATTTTTCTGCATTTCTCGGACAGCATTTTCATTAATTTCTACTAATGTCACATTATTTCCACCGATTGTCAAGCCTATAGAGCCAACTCCAGAATATAAATCTACTACGTTTATATCGTGATTTATCCACGACTTTATATCTAGCAAAGCTTGCTCATATACTGGAAGATTTATTTGAAAAAATCCTTCAGTCGCATAGTTAAATCGAGTATTTAAAATTTCATCTTGTAATGCCTCTATCCCCCATTTTTGTAATCTTTTGGTGATTATACTGGCGGGACTTTTAGGGTTGGAATAAATTATCTCCAGGCTATCAAGTTCAGATTTTTTAAACTCATCTTCACTAAACTTGGGAAAATCTTCAGTCTTCACATAGAGCTGTGCTGCCGTTTGCCCATGGCGGCTACATCTAATCAAGAGGGTTTTTAAATCTCTGCCACTAGTTCCTCGGTTTCTCAAAATATTGCGTACGTTTATAGCTTTTTGGTTGATTGCATTAGGCGCCAGGCTTGTTTTAGTTACTGGTATTTTACCTTTGGTTGATCGTCTAAAAAAGGCTAAATCCAGCTGATTTAGATCAGTATCCCACCACCAGCTAAATTCTATTTTATTACGATAGCCGTACTCATTATTGTCTGTAAAAACTTCTATGGGATTGGGTAGAACTATATTATGCATCTCAAAAGCTTCTTCTATTAAAGCTGCTTTATAGTGTTGTTCAGATGCAAAATCTAAAATTTGCCAGGGGCTAGTGCTTAGGTAGCTATTTTCATCTTGTGGATTGACCCTTTCAGAGCAAGATTGTTTAATGTTAATGGCGACGCCTTCTATAAAACCAGATTTATTTTTGATTTGCTTTATATCGGCAATTTCGCCTGGTAGAACCCCCCAGGCTAATACTTTTTTGCCATTTTCTAACTCGCCTAGTGCCCGCCCGCCGCCTATTATTTTGGTGAATTTAATATCTTTATATATGACTGGTTTTTTCATCTGAATTTGATTATATCATAGTAAAAATATGGGATGAATTATGTAATAATCACTTTGTTCTAGACTGTAAAATTGGTATAATTACGCTAATGCATAATAAAAAAACTGTGCTAGATTTTGATGAGTGGTTACATCCATTTAAAGATGATATTTTGGCTCAGCAAAACTATCTTTTACATGCTAGAAACCATATTTTAGATGGTAAAAGCCCTAGTGAATTTGCTCTTGGTTGGCATTATTTTGGGCTGCATAAAAAACCAGACGGGTGGATTATGCGCGAGTGGGCACCAAATGCTACTGCTATATATTTGGTTTGTGAAAAGAATAATTGGCAAGATTCGCCTGATTATGAGTTTGAACCAAAAAAGGATGGTCAATGGCAATTAAAGCTACCTTTAAAATTACTAAATCATGGTGATAAATATAAACTCCATATTTATTGGAATCACGGTCATAATGATGGCTATAGATTACCTGCTTACGCAAATTATGTTTTACAAAATGAAGAAACCAAAGGATTTGATGCTATAGTTTGGCAGCCGAAGGATCAATATATTTGGCGCTATAAAACTCCACCGTTACCAGAAACACCACTTATTTATGAAGCACATATTGGTATGGCATCTACTGACGAGAAAGTTGCAAGTTATAGTGAATTTACAAAAAATGTATTACCTAGGATAAAAGATCTTGGCTATAATACTGTTCAACTAATGGCTATAGCGGAGCATCCTTATTATGGGAGCTTTGGTTATCATGTGGCGAATTTTTTCGCACCGAGTTCACGCTTTGGAACTCCTGATGACCTAAAACAGTTAATAGATATAGCGCATTATCTCGGCCTTAGGGTTATTATGGATATCGTACACGCCCATTCTGTGAGTAATGAAAATGAAGGTCTGGGTAATTTTGCGGGCGATAAATCTCAGTATTTTTGTGCTGGAGAGCGAGGTCGCCATAGCGAATGGGATTCGTTGGTATTTGATTATGGTAAGCCAGAAGTTGTTCATTTTTTGCTTAGTAATGTTCGGTATTGGCTTGATGAATTCAGATTTGACGGATTCAGATTTGATGGCGTAACAAGTATGATCTATAGCCATCATGGATTAGGTAAGTCATTTACAAGTTATAATGATTATTATAATAATACATTGCAACTTGATGCATTAGCTTATCTACAGATGGCGAACGATGTTGCGCATTCTGTTGGCAAATCAATCTTAACAATAGCTGAAGATACTAGTGCTTTGCCAGGTTTGGCATTATCAAGCAAAAATGGCGGAATAGGTTTTGATTATAGATTAAGCATGGGAGTTCCAGACCTATGGATTAAAATATTAAAAGAGAAAAAAGATGAAGACTGGGATTTGGTCCATCTCTTTTATGAATTAACAGCCCGCCGTCCTGAAGAAAAAGTTATTAGCTACGCCGAAAGTCATGATCAAGCTATGGTTGGCGATAAAACCATTATGTTTCGCTTGGCGGATAAGGCTATGTACTGGCATATGCAAAAAAACGATAATAATATAGAAATTGAGCGAGCTATTGCATTGCATAAGATGATTCGCTTAATTACCGCTAGCACTAATGGCGGTGGATATCTAAACTTTATGGGTAATGAATTTGGACATCCAGAATGGATTGATTTTCCGCGCGAAGGCAATAAATGGTCATTTGCACATGCTCGTCGCCGCTGGGATCTGGTTGATAATGGATTCTTAAAATATGAATGGCTATATAATTTTGATAAGGCTATGATAAAAATTATCTCAGATTCTAGCAAATATACAGTACAAAATACCTATATCAATCAAAATGACGGTGTAGTTAGTTTTGTGCGCGGTAAATATTTATTTATATTTAATTTCTCGCCCAGCAAATCACATGAGGACTACGGCATACCTACTAAAGATGGTGATTATAACCTAATTTTATCCAGTGATGATGATACTTTTGGTGGTCTAAATAGAATTCAAGACAATGGTAATTACATCGCAAAAGATAATCTTATAAAGATATACACTCCAGCTAGAACTGCATGCGTTTTTAAGTTGAAGTGATTGAATTATCTCTACAAGGTTACTGTTTGATTAAGTTTTTAAGCTTGGGCTATTTATTTGCAAAAAGTTGCAGATATTTTGCCATCATTCTTGGGCCAGATATAATCGGTAAATAAGCTCCAAGCGAGCGTATAAGTTCACGGCGATAAGCGCTATCACAACGTAAAATTGCTGAGGCCTGTTCCATGTTGTAGTATAGCGATTCCGCTTCATTTTTGCCTGAAACCTCTAAGCAAGCGATTGGCTGGACATCTGCAACTCCACCATCTGGTGTTGAGATAAGTAGCTTGAGATTGGCGATGTCTTTCATCCAGGAGGTTCCACAAGCCTCCTCGCCCACTACTGGGACATTTAATGCACAATCAGCTCCAAATGCCAGAGCCTGACCAATTTCTTCATCGTAATCCTGTATATAGTGTACGCGCTGGCGCAGAATTGGGTCATTGTGGGTTAGCGTGAGCATGCGCTGGAGTTCATGCTTCATAGGTTCGTCATTGGGATGTGGTTTGCCAGTCAAAATAAGGTGGGCATTGTGGGATTGTAAGATGTTAGACAAGCGGTTTGTATCTGTAAAAAGTAGATCTGGCCTCTTGTAGCTAGCAAATCTACGTTTAAAGTCAAAAATTATGGCATCATGAGGTATTGTAGTTGGACAATTGTACTGGTTTTTACGACGGCGCAAGACATGATTTAGATGTGCCCGACCTATCTTTTTTAATTGACGCACAGTATTCATATCGAGTGTATTTAGGCGTGATTTATAATCATTTGAAGGAAGATCTGTTTCGTTTAAGATTCCATTTTTGTGGTAGAAATTTTCTATTCCAGGCAAAATCCATTTACGTGAAATTCCATTTGTAATAGCATCAAATTTTACTTTATTACCGCTGTGATCATAAAAATCAGAAACACGTGCATGTAGTTTACTAACACCACTTTTCTTTCCTGCTAATTCCACGGCTAAAAGACTAAGTTTAATCTTACTTTCACTATTAAATAGGCTATTTAACCATTCTTTTAATTCATTATTTAAGATATTTGGGTAGGCGAAATGCTCAAATTGTGCTCGTGTGAATTCACCTTCTACCGCTGGGACTAAAGTGTGGTTTGTATATAATAACTGGCTACGCAAAGCTTTTAAGGCATCTTCAAAAGATTGTCCGCTGCGTAATAAATCATCAAGTCTAGCTATGGCAGCAAAAACTGTTGGAGCTTCATTTAGCTGCATATAAAGGGCTTCAATCCCCTCCATTCGTAGGGCTTTATATCCGCCAAAGCCGAGCGCGACCTCTTGGTAAAGACGGTGGTCGCTACTATTGCTACCTGGGTAAAGTTCGCCAAAGTTTTTTTCTGTTATGGTAACGATTCTAGTTGAGCCAAGAGTTCTATCGTAAACATCAAGCGGCACGACATTATGAATCAATGTACTAATACTTGTGTTGCAATACTGGCGATATTCTGGACCTGGTCTAACTGAAATTGATTCTTCTTGTTGCCAAAAATTATCTAACCTCTGATGAGTTTCGCGTGTATAAAATGGTGTAACTACGACGAGTGGTATTCCTAATTGCTGGGCAGTTCGCCGTGTGTCTGCTGCTAAAATACCCAAACCACCCCCGCCTTTTATCTCATTTTCTTCTTTGTCGTAGAGCTCCATTGTCCAGTAAAGTAGCGGGCGTGATGGGCTTAGCATGTCAACTATAGAATCAATATCTTTTACTTCTCCATCATAAAAAATATTAGCCTTTTTTGCTTGCTCTATAAATTTTTGCAAATTCACCCCTTGCTCCTTTTTATTTTCTATAACCTTTATGCTAATTATAGGATTTATAAAGTTAAAAATCAATATTAGTAGACCTAGGGCGTCTTCTTGCTTGATTAGCCAAACTGAATTAAACTTACTATAGTAATAAGGGGTAATATATTTATATGAATACTAAAAAGAGTCATACAAGTGAATTTAAGTATTTTTCTATTGAAAGTGAATCTCGCGAACAGTATTTTAAACGCGCAGTAGCTATGCTCTCTGGTATTGCGTTAACCCTTAGTAGTGTAAGTGGATGTACTAGCACGAATAATGAATTAAAACCAATAAGTACACCTTCATCTATCTTATCTCCAGAGTCTGCGCCAGCAACTGACCCTTCAAGAGTGGTTGATCAGGGTGAACTACCTACGGCTGATCAAATAGTAGACATTATGAATACGCCCGGTGAATGCGTTATGATGGCAGCCGCTTCTGTGCCTGTTAATTATAAAACCAGTAGTGGTAATATGAATAGTGGAGAGGCTGTCAGACCTTTAGTATCGATTGATGGTAGATTATCTGCATCTGGAGGTATTTGTGAAGGTTTAAATATTACTTCAGATCAAGAGCTGGATAAAGAAAATTATTATCGCTACTTTACATATGATCGCATGGACGGTAAGTTTGTTGAAGTCTTTCCAGTAGATGGTTTACAAACAGAAGTTTATACGCGATTAAACGGTGGCTCTAGTACGAAACTTTTCAGTACTATACAAGGTGTTGCTTATGAATCAAAATACGACAGTAAAGATAAGCGAGGTGTTATAACTGGAGTGTTTTCGCATACAGATAATACTATAAGGGCTGCCGCCTGCTTAAACAAGGAAGATAAGAGTCTCCCAGGATGTAACCTGTAGTATTTTAAATAAAACCTAGTAATTTAGTAATGTTTTTGCTAAAATGATTTATGTGAGTTCGTTTATATTTATAAACAACATGTTAATTCACTCACATAATGGGGTGTAGCCAAGTTGGTAAGGCACCAGGTTTTGGTCCTGGCATGCGGGGGTTCGAGTCCCTCCACCCCAGCCAAATTAGAGAAAGACTTCGAGAGGTCGCCCGCACGGGCGGCTTTTGGGTTGGCGGCGCGCAGCGCCGACCAAGCGGTTTCAGGGGGTGATTTGATTTTACCGTCGCTGAAAGCGACGACGTTTTTATCTTTTAACAATAGGTTCGACCCGAATATGTCCAGCAATAGCACTTTTTGCGCGTCAAAATCCCGATTTTCAACGATTTTACAGATTGAACCTACTGTTAAAACCCAACGGCGCATGGGTTCGACCCACGCCGTACCGCCACGCTCCAAACGAGCTAATTGCTCGTCAAAAGTTACTTACTGGCTCATCAACTCGGCTTTCTTTTCAGTGAATGTCTGTCGGTCAATCACTTGGTCGAGGTAACCATCTAGAAGTAACTTTTGTTTGGCGGTCAAATCGGCGACAAGTCGCCGTAAATCTTCACCATCAGACAGATTATGGCTACTTTCGGTGCGCTCGTCCGCGCCGTTCCATGACGTGCTGGCATTTGTCGCACAAAGATTTTGAGATAATCGTTGTATGTTCGCCTTTGTGCAGCTCGTCGTTATACATAAAATAGCCGTAGTAAAAAGGATTTTTCAAGATCTTTTTTATACGATCATCTTTTATCTTATTGCCGCCGCGCTTGATCGCGCCCTTGCGCTTATTGTAGCGACCGTCCGTCTTAACTCCATTGTCATACAGATATTGCGATATTTCGCTCATTGTCTTGTCACCCTGCGCGTACAGCTTAAAAGCCTCGGTAATTTTAGGCGCAACGCGCCTATCAAGCACAATCCGCTTGGTATTTTTGTTATTGATATAGCCAATCGGCGCAATGCCTGGCATTTCGCCGCGCCGAACCTTTGTCTGCAGCCCACGCTTGACATTTTCCGAGAGATTATCGACAAAGTGCTTGCTCTGGCTAAACTCCAGTGACAGCATATACTTGCCTTGCGGCGTGTTCTCAAACCAAAAGTGCGGGAACTTGAGATCGACAAGTATACCCTCATCAAGTAGATATAACAGCAAGCCGCTATCAACAGGGTTGCGCGACAATCGATCAGGTAGCCATGAAATTATACCGTCCGCCTCGCCTCGCCGTATACTGTCAATAATTTATTAAACTCCGCGCGACCTGGGATTTTGGCGGACTGCTTTTCGATAAATACTTTGACAATATCAAGGTCGGCGCTGCGCGTCTCCAACCCAAAAGCCACCCGTGCGGGCGACCTCTCGGAGTTTTTCTCTAATTTGGCTACAGTCTACGAAAAATCTCGAACCTATTTCCAGCGCAATGCTAGCTGAGTCGTGTAGGCTCAGTCCCAACGACTGCCCTGGCAAGCCCGTGCTCGCCCCCCACCAGAAACACCCTTTGCGACTAAAAAGAAATTCGGCGGGGGGAAATCTCAAAAAATAAGGCAAAGGGTGTTTCTGGTGGTTCGGCTGCCATTTCATGGCATGGGTGTTGATATTTTGAGAGTTCAGGAAAGTTGCCTAACAGTAAAGAATAATCTATAATATGTTAGCATGATTGACCTCAATCGCGTCAACTACGCTACCGGTAGCAAAGAAATACTTCACGATGTGTCGTTCTCTATTAACACTGGTGATAAGGTCGGCCTCGTAGGTTCAAACGGCGCAGGCAAGACAACCCTCTTAAGACTTATTAATGGTGACCTAACTCCAACCTCTGGAGAAATCATTAAAACCAACGAAGAAATCGGGATATTGCCACAGGACATGCGTGATTGGCTAGATCATAGTGTGTATGAATTTATCGAGGAAGTGACCGGTGTCAAGGATGCGCGCGAGCAGTTTGATGAGCAATGTGCGAATCTTGAGCATGACTCGAGTGAACGAACTCTCCTGCTATATGCTGATGCGCTTGAGAAATATGACAAGTTTGAGGTGGCGTCATTTGATGCGAATCTAGAAAAAGCACTTAAACGCGCCGATATATCATCTATAGATACAGGTAAAGAAATTGGTAATTTTTCTGGTGGTCAGCGAACACGCATTGCACTTGCAGCGGTGTTTGCTTCACGCTACGATGTTGTCTTATTGGATGAGCCGACTAACAACCTCGATGACAGAGGTGTCGTTGTATTGGAAAAATTTATTGAGGGCTCAAATGCAGCTTTCTTGATGGTCTCGCATGACCGTCGTTTCCTAAGAAATGCAACAAGCCGTATTATTGAGCTTATGGGCGGTGATCAAGGTATGCGGCAATATGGACTCGGTTATGATGAATATGTTGAAGCCCGTGAAAAGGCAAGGCAAGCAACGTTTAATCGCTACGAACAGTATGAAAAAGAAAAGAAGCGACTTGATCGTGCTGCGAGGGCAGCACGGATTAAGGCAAATTCCGCTGGATCAAACCGCTCAAATTCTGACAACGATAAGCTCACGGCTCATTTTCGTAAAGAAAAAGCCGCAAGTGGACTGGCAAGCGCAGCCAGCGGCATGAGTAGTCGGCTCGGACAACTCGAGGAACCGGAGCGACCGGAAGAAGATGTGTCGCTAAAATTTCTTTTCAAGGAAGAAGCGGGCAAGAAACTAAATCTGCTTTCCGTATCTAATCTGGAAATTGACTATGGCAATGGGCACACGATCGGTCCCGTGTCATTCTCGATTCGCACTGGCGATAAGATTTTATTGAAGGGTAAGAATGGCTCAGGAAAGACCTCTGTGATACGCGGCATCATGGGTGACGCTCCTGTTTCGTCTGGCGATGTTCATGCCAGCAAGCAAGCAAATGTTATCTACGTCGATCAAAATCAAACATTGCCGTTACCTGACGACTCTGCGCTCAATAACCTTCGTCACCTTGCGCCATCACTTGAATTGCATGACGCAATTAATTTACTTATTCGGTTCAATCTCAAGAAAGATATTATTCAAGTAACACCAGGCAGCGAGTTGAGCGGAGGTGAACGCGCCAAGGTGCTCTTGGCAGGAATAGCCGCCAATAATGTTGGTTTATTGATTCTTGATGAGCCGACCAATAATCTTGATATACCGACAATCGAAGCGCTAGAGCACGCATTAAAAAACTATAATGGAGGCGTCCTGATTGTGTCCCACGACCGAGATTTTGTGCAGAATATCGGTATAACAAATACCATAAGTATACCTACTAGGTAGAATATATTTGAGAAGTGTGTTTTCTCGTGCTATAGTACTACTAGATTTGGGAGGCTTTCCCTTATCGTACCTGCTATCCCGCCCAAGGAGGTGATTACCATGGGAGGAATCAACTGCGGAGGAGGTGGCGGCGGCAACGTCAGCCTCGAGTTCTCCACTGAGTACATTGAGCAGCTGGCAAGCTACTGTAAGTCGCTGTTCGATGGGTCTGCCAAGTTCTTCGAGGCGAACGTTGCCATCGAAGATGCGGTCATGACTGGCGGTGACCTTGTTACTGCCATGCAGCTGCTGAGCAGCAGCGAGGACGCTCTGACGAGCGCCCGAGCAACACTCGGCACGGTCGCGGCGCTCTGGTCGTCTGTTCGTACGCCTGAGGTCGATTTCGGTGAACAGCAGAAGCTGATCTCCGATGCGGTCAACAAGGTTGCGGTGGCGCGCCTGGAGCTCCAGACGCTCGCTGTCAGCGGCTCGTTGCAGCAGTCGCTGTGGCAGGATCCGGCTCTGACGAGCAACTTCGTCGCAGCGCTGGAGAGCCTGAGTCGGACGACCAGCTGGCAGAGTGAGTTCGCACAGGTGTTCGCACCTGCGAACCTCGTGGTCGCATAGCAATCACAAAACTTGTGCTGGGCGGAGGAAATTTCGCCCAGCACAAGCATAAAACACATGGATATTTATGTTTGAAATTATAGATACGCCGTTTTCACCGATAAAAACGGTACGGTTAGATGACAGAGGCGATTTTCGCCCCTGTTCAACAGGTCTGGACATTGATAACTTAAAAGTGCGCACGATGATGGAGAGAATAGAGGCTGATCATGCAAATGATCAAGAAATTGTAGCCTCAGCCGCACATGCAGATAAAGAGATTGCTCTTGAAAATGCATGGCAAGAAGCGATTGAGAGAATTTCACTTGCCGCATGGTGGGCACTCGACAGGCCTTTTCTGGCGAAGTTCTCAGATGATACAGTCGAAAAGATTGTGCGCAATCACAAGATAGAAATACCCGAGAGTTTCTCTGTGCGTGTTGGGCTGGTTGAGTCAGTTAACCCAGATTACAAGATTGCCTGTAGTATTATATCGAATGAAAGTGATTATCCATTTGCTGTTCTTGGAGGTGGCTGCTCGAAAAATGCAATGCAAGCCGCAGAAAAAGCAATTTATGAGTCGATGCAGTCGTGGACTGCGACAAACTGGATAGATTCTCATCAAAATACAGAGAGTAAAGTATATTGGGATACGAGAGAACTCATGAGTCGTATTGCAGATTTATCCAGCTTAACCGTAGATGAATCGCATGTTCCGACGCCTCATAAAGCCGATTGCCTTAGCGACCTAGGCGCCCGTGTTACTTTTTGTGACGGCGTTTATGTGGCTGAAATCATTGAATCGCATGGAATCTCCCACGTAACGTTCGAGTTGGCAAGAATTGCAATGAGAGACGATGAGCATATCTCGGTATTCACACCGCATAATCTGTAATACATTCAATTTACTTGCAACTTTCCTGAACTCTCAAAATATCAACACCCATGCCATGAAATGGCAGCCGAACCACCAGAAACACCCTTTGCCTTATTTTTTGAGATTTCCCCCCGCCGAATTTCTTTTTAGTCGCAAAGGGTGTTTCTGGTGGGGGGCGAGCACGGGCTTGCCAGGGCAGTCGTTGGGACTGAGCCTACACGACTCAGCTAGCATTGCGCTGGAAATAGGTTCGAGATTTTTCGTAGACTGTAGCCAAGCTGTATAGCAGAGTGAGGTATAGGATTTCGGTTTCGTAGTCTTTGATTCTAGTAGATGAGCAACTCTGTTGTAAAGCTTGACTAAAAGGAATTATCATCCAGTCTGAGGTGACTGGGCGGTTTATTTTGTTATTTGGTTTTTTATTATTATCAATTGTAAGGTGGTTGTCTCGGCTCATGGGCTCATGTCTAGAATTTTGTGACTTGCGAGATAGCGGTTGGTCTAAAACAGTTCTTAAATTGTGGTATCAATAGAAAGATGATGTTTTTATAGTATAGTAGTCATATGAGCAAAATCCATCTTCATATAGCAAATGCCAATCAAAACTTTACAGCGAGAGAACTTTCTATACTTAAAAATGCTACTAAAAAGGCTGAAGCCTTTATTTTCGCCATATTCCAGCAGTTTGACTATGAAGTTGACATAATTATCACCACGCCATCATTTATATTATCTACCATTGCGGAGGATGGCATTGCTGGCAAGACTCTACACTCGCGCCTTGTTGTGCTGTCAATCGATAAGCAGCAGCGTAAAATTAGTGAGGATTTTGTATTTGAAACCATTTGTCACGAGATGTCGCACTCGTTGCGCTGGGAAAAGCTGCCTGAATATGCCGAAACTATGTTTGACGGGATGATTTTGGAAGGCTTGGCCGTTGTACTAGAAGAGGAAGCGATGGTTAAAACTGGGCGACAAGATAAGCAGTTTTTCTTGAAAGAGATGCAGAAAACTCCTCAAGCTGAAATCGATAAGATGATTGCTGTGCTAAAAGATAAACTTGAAGGCAAGGTTTATAATTATAATAAAATATTCTTCACCGGCGATGATATTCTACCGCGCTGGGCTGGGTACCGGCTTGGGTATTATTTCGTGAAACAGTACTTGCGCCAGACTGACCAAAATATTGTGCAAGCAACATTGGCTAGTTATAAGGATTTTACTCTATAAATTGAAGAGTCCCCATCGCGATAGGCGTAACGACGAGGACGAAATGTAGTGTTCACTACGTTTTTGTAATCGCACTCACTATCTGAGGAGATGGAGGTTACTTGCAACAGCTGCCTCCGTATCCAGGACCGCAACTACCTACCACCGGTGCAGCCGCTTCCGCCGCTTCCGTAGTTATTACCACCACTACCTCCACCACAATGGCTTCCGCCACCGCTGGCTATAGCCTGGGAGATGGGCGACCGCTGAACAGGGCTTTACCCTGATCTCTTTTTCAACGCCGTGTCGTAGATTGGAAACAGGTTTGAGTAAACTCGTAAAAGTGAGCCATTTTAGAAATTAAATCCGAATTGTGGTCTGCGCTCCGATCCACTGAAGTTTTGACAGTTTTTTGTTGTGATATAGAGTTTATATTGTAGTTATATTATAATAGCAATTGTGCTAGAAGAAAATATCATCCATAAAAAATCAGCTGGTGGAATAGTTTGCTGCTCAAAAGGTAAGATTCTCACACTAAATGTAACCAAATACGGTGAAATCGTATTTCCAAAAGGGACCATTGAGCCCGGTGAAAGTCCAGAATACGCAGCAGTTCGCGAGGTTTTAGAAGAGACTGGCTACCATGTTAAGGTTAGAGCTCCGCTTGGTGAAATATCCTATGAATTTGACGACGACGACAAGCGATATCGAAAGACGGTTTATTATTATCTACTGGAGTTGGTGGACGAAAACGAAACTCCAGAGCCCAACCGAGAAGAGCATGAAAATGATGAGGGCATAGAAAATTTGTGGCTTTCGATCGAGGATGCCAGAAAGCGTTTGACACATGAGGATAGCAGGCAGAAACTCGAGGATGCGATTACTCTATTGAGGAGCTTTTATTATTAGAACGAGACATAGTGAGAGATACACCACATAGGCCCAGTTCTCTTGCGAATATTTCGTCAAATTCTGGTATCGATAGCTCTGATTTTAACACTTAATCGGTTAAATATCCTCTGATCAATATACTCTCGTATAAATACATATTTTCATGTTTCGTATATGATATTTTGTTTTGATTGTTAATTTGTTAAGCAATCAAGCCATTCTTATTAAGCAGGCTCATGAACTCATCAATAATCTTACTATTACGTTTGATAATCTCTTCTTCGCCGAATTCTTTATAGCTACTACTTATATTCTTGAGTTCGAGATTAATTGTTTCATCTTTGTGTTGACCTTTATTATTAATGAAGCCGTTGTAATACTTAGTCTTGTCTTCAAATCTATAATCGGAAGCACGAATATTAATTCGTTTTTCTAAGAGAGCTTTATTGCCAAGAGACTCGATTTGTTTATTATCAGATAAGCCCCTTTCATTTTCTTGTCGTTTCTTGGGGTAGATATGCTCAATATCAAACTGTTGGGAAAGTTTTGGCAGGACTTGTTCGTTATTAAGCATCATGCGGAGAGCAAGCATAGATTTTGTGATTGGTCTGCCATTTTTGAAGTCATAGATAACTATTGCACTACGAGTTTTTTCTTTATTGAACTTAAATTCTGAGAAAGTAACTTCGTTTAGATTAACAATGTTTAACATTTCAGCAAAGAGCGGAGTTCTCAACGCGTTTACACCCGGGTGGATTATTGCATACCCCCAAATAAATGCGATCGTGCGATCAAGAAATATTTCGAATTCCTTAGCATTTAAGTCTCCGTTTTTGTTACGATTTGCCATATAATAAACAGATATAAAATAGTTCCACATACTATTTGGTGCATAGTTGAGCGTAAAGAGTTTTCTTAGTATATTTTCACTAAAGCGTTTAGAGTTTTGGTCGGCTATGTCCTCCCAAAATTGAGCAAGGTCTTTTAGGTCGTCAAAGGTACTATTCTGTTTCAAAATTGAATACTTATCGCGTTCATAGAATTTTCTAAGGGATTCGGTTGTTGAAGATTTATTATTATCGCGTTTAGCGCGAATGAAGTACATATATCTAGCAAATAAGTCATCCATAGGTGTACCTGTACTTGGGCGGAATATTTTATCGCAGGTCTCTTCAAGTTTCTTCCAATCTCTGATAAACTCATTCCTAGTGTCTTCGCCTTGTTGCTTGTAGTACTGATAGAATTGTGCTTTGAAGATATCAGAATCTGAAAGAGGAAGACCTCTATCGTTTAAGGTTGAGAAAATACGAAGAGCAGTATCCTGAGATTCAGCTTCAATTGGCATAAGAATACAGTTATTCAATATACGGGCAGGGAGCTTTTCGGAAAATTTTGAAAAATGGTTAATAAAATTATCTACTTTCTCAAGGAAGAATCTAAAGTTATTAGCATAGGTACTTGTCTGCTCATTGGTAACAATGCCAGTTTTTAAGATTGAAAGAAACTCGTCTTTGTCTTTATCTGTCGCAACAACAGAATCAATTTTGAGATGCTCTTTATCTGGCTTTCCTGTTTCGTTAGTCTTCCATATACAGCTAGCAATGCGTTCTGAGAAATCTTTAGAGTCTTGGTCTTGCATTTGCGTAAATCGATCATAAAAGGCTCGGAGAAGGAGCATGAATGTGGTTAAACGTTGCTGACCGTCAATAACTTCCTGCTGCTTCTTATCATTTTCAAAAGTTACGATTGAACCAAGGAAATATTCATCGCTAGTGTCAAATTTTGTGGCATCATTATCGGGAATTGCGAAAGAGAATATATCATCCCAAAGGGTCTGGCAATTATCCTCGTCCCATGCGTATGGACGTTGGTAATCTGGAATTATATAGTCTGCCTTTCTATCAGATAAAAGCTCATAGATATTTTTCTGGTCGACATTGAGTTTAGACATATTACCTCCTTGATTATATCTATATTAAGTTTATATAGACACTATTAGTATAATTATATAATCCATCTTAATATTTTTATATTTATTTTTGACTTATTTCGTGGTTGACTGAAATTGATTCTTAATTTTATTTTTAATCTAATACATACTTATTCCCCTTTATTTATTATTGACTTTATATCATTTCTATGATATATTATTTGACTGTGCAGGTGATTCCGCCTGTATGTACCTACTGTTTAAGGAGATTATCGATATGGCGAGAAGAAGCCGTCGTGACGTCCAGGTTGAATTCGAACCTCACAATGTTAATAGTGCTATTGATGCATTGCGTAGGGTTCGGAGTAATCTACGCAGTTCTATTAAAAATATCGAGAAAGTCCTGAGTATCCTCGAGAATAGTAAAAATAATAAATTGCACATTTCGGATGAAAATATTGATAAGGCAAAGGAGTGTATGACTGATGGCAAAAAAGACGCTAGTATGAGCGTAAATGATTTCAGTACCATCTTTACTGGCACCACTAAAGGGAGTATGCAGAGGCAAGAAGTTGACGCTATGCGAAAAGATATGCGGCTAGCCGTTCAGCGCGTTAAGTATGCAGAAGACGAATTGGAATATTTCTACAGCGGAAAGGAATATAAGACTAAGCTAAAGCTCAAGAATCTAATTAAAACCATAGATGATACAAGAGAGCCGTTGCAGAAAGTGAAACAATGGACATATGATTTCGAAAATCTCTTAAGCAGCGTATCTGTATAACTTACTTAATAAAGTAAGTAAGAACGCACTGCCCGCATTTAATTGCGGGCTTTTATTTTGTTAATGGAGCTTATAGTATAATGTATCTATGACATCTAAAGAGTTTTTTGGCATAGTTACGCGTAATTTTTTTACACCAATTATAATAGCGGTATATAGTTTAGTAATAGGTCTTTTATTGTTAGGTGAAACGCGTGATGCATATTTTGTTTCATTCGTAATTACGGTTAATTTTGCGATAGGTGTAATTCAGGAAGTTAGAGCTCGTTTGGCTTTACGTAAACTTGAATTAATGAGCGCTCCACGAGCTCATCGTATTTTACCAAGTGGCCGAACAGAGGATATTCTCTATACAGAGTTAAAATCTAGTGAAGAAATTTTACTTTCAAATGGCGATGAAGTTCCAGCTGATGTCATGTTAATTTCTAGTAAGGGCTTAGAGGTTGATGAAAGTATGCTAACTGGTGAATCTGCTGCTGTTGAAAAATCTGGCGGCGATAAAGTTTTTGCTTCGAGCGTAGTAGTAGCTGGAAGTGCTCGTGCTCGAGTAGAGTCTGTCGGTGATGATACAAAGGCTGGACAGATGTCTAGCCGTCTTAAGGAATATATTCCAGCAGCAACTCCTCTACAGAAACGCATTAATTTTGCTATTAGTACTTTAACGTACGGCGCTATATTTTTATCTATTTTGGTTATTGTAGTTTATACGGCCATGGGTGAAGGCTTAGTACGAATTTTTAAAACTGTAACCGCTGGCTCGGTTACTATCATACCAGAAGGATTACTTTTAGCTAGTACTTTGCTTTTGGCTTACGGTTCTTTAAAACTAGCAGCAGCACAGGTACTTCCTCAAAAACTTACGGCAATTGAAGCTATGGCTCTTTTAAATGTACTTTGTACAGATAAAACTGGCACACTTACCGAGCCAGAGGTTGTTTTTGATAGTTTTATTGCATTCAGCGATAAAGATGATAGCGCTTATTTCCGCGAGATGATAGGTATATCTGCACAGGAAACTAGTGGCGGAAACGCAACGGGAGATGCAATTATTGCCGCTTTTAAAGCCCCTGAAGATTATGAGGTGCAGGAAATTATGGCCTTTAGCAGCGAGCGTAAAATGAGCGGTGTTCGGGCAAAATTTGGATCATATTCGCCTCAAGTTATTTTTATGGGCGCCCCAGAATTTGTCGGCAAGATGGTGAAACTAACAAAAAAGCAAGATGATGATATTAAAGATTTAGCAAAGCAAGGCAAGCGTGTTCTTCTTGCTGCTACATCTAGTGATAAGGATACTGAGCTAAAGGAACTTGTTAAAAACCCTAAAGGCGTAAGAGCTTTAGGATTAGTAATATTACGTAATGATTTGCGTGAAGGAGTTGTAGATACAGTTGACTTTTTGCAAAAACGTGGCGTCAGTATTCGTGTTATTAGTGGTGATAACCCTAATACTGTTTCTTACATAGCAAATAAAGCTGGTATTGTGGATGCTGACAGGATTATAACGGGCGCTCAGCTTGCTGAGATGGATGATGATCAGTGGTATAAAACAGTTTATCGTACTACTATTTTTGCGCGTGTCTTGCCAGAACAAAAAGAACGCTTAATCAAAACTTTCCAAGATCAACATAAGTTTGTAGGTATGGTTGGCGATGGAGTAAATGATGCTTTGGCATTAAAGCAAGCTGATCTAGGTGTTGCAATGTATTCTGGTGCTGCGGCATCTAGACGTGTGGCTGATATTGTTTTGCTTAATAATTCATTTAATGCTCTACCTGTCGGTATGCGGTTAGGTAATCGTATTATGCAGGCTATTGAAATCATCGCAACTCTGTTCTTTCATAAGATTATTTACGGTATATTTTTACTTCTTGCAACTATGGCGATTGGTATAGTCTATCCATTTGAGCCTAGGCATGTAACATTTATGAATATATTCTTAGTAACGATGCCTACAATTATGTGGACGCTATTTCCTCCAAAACCAAAATATCGCGTAAATCCACAAGATTTCTGGAAAGATACTTTACTTGCAGTATTGCCTATATCTCTAATATCTGGCATAACTGTAACACTGAGCTATTGGTATATGAATATGATTGGTAATGCCGATCATAAAAGTATTGCCACAACTACAGTTATAATTGCTACATTCTTTGGTACTTATTTGGTGTTTTTGATGTCGAGAATGTTGCGTGTAACTTATGATGTTTGGGCAAAAATTGCTCGTACACTTTATATAATCGCTGCTGTAGTCGTGGCTAGTGTTGCATTTGGTTTTGGATTTACTCGTGACTTCTTCGACTTTACTCGCCCATCATTTATTGATTTATTACCATTATCTATCGTAATTGTATTGGCTGCAATTCTACAATGGAAATTAGCTAATAATGCTGGTCGTCGTATTGCTAAGCGCGAATCTACTGCTGAAACTATATAGATTTTATCTTTTTTCTAATATATAACTTATGCATTTCACTGACTATGATAGGTGAAACAAAAGCGATTATACCTGTAATTATTAAATCTAGTGCACTAACGGGTACTATATGTAAAACTTTTCCTAAAGGCGTAAATAATGTAGCTAGATGCATAGCTAGTGCAATACTTAAACCTATGTAAAAGCTTAAACTCCATACTCTTAGGCGGCTTAGTGCAGACTCATAATCGCTTCGTGCTGAGAATGTTGCGGCTAACTGAGTTATAACCAGTATATGAAATGATATTGTACGGGCATAATCCGTGCCGTATGCTTGATTAAAATATATGAATCCGCATATGGTTAGAATTGCCATTGTAATAGATATCATTAACATGCGTATAATCATAGAGTTAGATAAGATTGGTGAATTTGGCGAATCAGGTTTTTTTGATAGTATATTCTTGTCTGCAGGTTCCAAGCCTAGGGGAATCACCATACATGAATCTGTTACTAAATTAACCCATAAAATTTGCACAGGGACAAGTGGAACTGGAATTCCCGCTGCCAGCGAGATTATCATTGTAATCATTTCCCCGGCGTTAGTAGAGAGTAGGTAAAACAGCATGCGACGTACGTTATTAATTATAGTCCTACCCTCTTTAATGGCATCAACTATTGTCTTAAAATTATCATCAAGTAAGATAATATCCCCGGCGTCCTTTGCTATGTGCGAACCGCTTCCCATGGCTAACCCTACATGAGCATTGCTTAGGGCTGGTACATCATTTACGCCGTCACCAGTCATTGCAGCAATGTTATCTTTCTTTAAAATCGTTAAAATTTTATATTTTTGTTCAGGTATTACGCGGGCAAATATTCTAGTATTTTTTATAACTTCTACCAACTCTTCGTCGCTCATTTTATCCATATTGCGAGCATTGAAAATTTGAGACCTATCATCTACCATATCTAATTTTTTGCCTATAAAAAATGCCGTTTCAGGATGATCGCCAGTTATCATTCTTACAGATACGCCTGCTTTTTGGGCTGATTTAATTGCGCTTTTAGCTTCAGGTCTGATTTGATCGGCTATGGCTAATAGCCCGCCAAAAATAAGTTTAGAATTTGCCGGAATTTCATCTAAACTATTGATTGGATTTTTAAGATCTAAAGATGCAACGGCTATTACCCTATATCCATTTTCTGTGAAACTTGCTAATACTTTTGTAGCTTCTTCAATTTCAGATTTATTTAAATGGCTACGCTGTAAGATATGCTCGGGCGCGCCTTTTACGTAAAGTTTATAGGTCCCGCCATTATGCCAAAGCGCACCACTCATTGAAAGGTCTTGGCTAAATGCAAAACTATTTGCGGGCTTATTTTTAAGACTAATATTTTGCTTTTTTATATAGTTATGTAGGGTTTGATCTAGTGGGTCACTAAGATTTTGTTTACCTGGTGATATGGTTTTTGCGGCTATTAAAGCTACGGATTTTTCATCTAAATCCATACTCCAAGTTTTTTCAACTCGCAAACGATTATACGTTAAAGTCCCAGTTTTATCAGTAGCTATTGTGGTTACTGCCCCGATTGTTTCTATTGATCGCATAGTTTGCACTAAAGCCTTTTTAGCTGCCATACGCCGCATTCCCAATACTAAAATTACAGATATCGCCACAGGTAAACTCTCTGGAATTGCTGAGACTGTTATTGCTAAGACAAACCTAGTAGCTTCAATTATATCCATTCCGCGCACAAGGGCTAGTCCAAAAGCTACTATAGATACGGCTAAGACTACGGTGATAATCTTACTGAGTAAATTATCTATCTTTTTTTGGATAGGGCTAACCAGCTCATTCTTTTTTACAAGTGATGCTATTGCTCCAAATTCAGTTTTGTTACCTGTGGCTGTAACTGCAAAAACTGCATTTCCACTCACTACAAAAGAGCCTTGGTAAACCATGTTGGTACGTTCGTAGATTTGTGCTTCTTTGTTAATTTCGTCGGTTGATTTTAGTACTGCATCACTTTCGCCTGTCAGCTGTGATTCATTAACTTGCAATTGATTACTATTTAATATTCGACCATCCGCGGGTACTTTCTCGCCCTCGCTTATTAGGACTATATCTCCTGGGACTATTTCAGTCGTATCGATTTCTACTTCTTTGCCATTTCTTATGGCTATTGCTATGCGCTTACTTTTCTTTTCGAGTGTACGTAATACTTTTTGAGTGGAATAAGTTTGAGTGTAAAATATTAATGCGTTAGCAACCATTATCGCTGCTACAATGCTTGCATCAAGTGGCTCGTGGTGAATAATACTTAAGATTGCCGCCACCGCTAAAACTAGCATAAATACATTTGCAAAAGGTTCAATAATTATTTTCCAAATTGGCTGTTTGTGCACTTTTGTTTGGTTGTAACCGTAAATTTTCAAGCGTTTCTCGGCTTCTTCAGAAGAAAGTCCGCGATTGCTTGTTTGTAGGTTTCTTAGTATCTGTTTGATACTTTTAGAGTGATAAGACATGCCCTAATTATAGCATAAGCACCATGTTGGATTATGGTGCTTACGGTATGGTTTAATGCCTGATTTTAATTAATTAATGAATACTTACTAGCCTCATTTGGTTAATTCGGCTTTCAGTCCCCCATTCAATTATTTCGCGAACTTTTCTACCAATTAAACTTTGACCAAGAGGGCTATTAACTGATATTCGTCCATCGCTTGGGTTTGCCTCAATACTTTCTACTAGCGTGTATTGTACTATCCGCCCATTAGTATCGATTAAATCTACTACTGATCCTAGCACCACCTTTAGGGCGTCTCGCTTTCTTGGTAGAATCTTTGCGTTAGCTAGCTGGTGGCGTTTTTCAGCAAGCTCAGATTCTAAACTTTCTATTTGACTTAGTTTACCTATTCTTTCAAACCTATCCTCGTGCGATGTGCCGTACTCTAATTCTCTGAGTTCAGCTTGTGCTGCAGTAATTGATCTTTCTAGCCTTGATATTGATTTTCTCAAATCCTTCATACCTTTTTTGCTAAGATAAACTGGTGTAAATTGTTCTTTCATAATCACTCCTTTTGTTATGCGATATTATTTATCGCTAATAGTCATTATGTCAATTAAAACTGAAATTTTGCTGAAAATATCCAACTGTTTTATGAAAATTTAATTATAAAGCTAGTTTTACCATTTTTAACAGATTTAACAAATATTTCCCCATGATGAAGCTGCACAATTTCATAAGCTAAGGAAAGACCCAGCCCGTATCCTTTATTTATACTTTTATTGCGTGATTTATCTGCCTGGTAAAAGCGTTGAAAGATGTGGCTTATATCCTCGTTCTTTATTCCTTTGCCATAGTTTGAAACGATGCAATAAATATGTCCTTTCGCGCGTTTTAGAGTAACTTCTATATTTGTATTGAGACTTTTATATTTTAAGGCGTTATCTATTAAAATTATAATTAGCTCTGTGATACTTTCTGAATTGGCGCGCGTTAATATGATTTTTTTAGCTGATTGATTAACTTTAATAATCTTTTGTTGATCGATGGAAAATGATTGAACAGCTCGCTTGGTAGTGTTTACTATATCGACAGAGCCCCAGGTAAGCTCTTCTGTCTCTAATCTAGCAATTTTTAGTAATAGATTTGATAACGTGGCTAGTCTATTAACTTCTTCTAGCTGGCTTGTAAGTGTTTCTTTATAATCTGCTTTTGAGGCAGTTTTATCACGTAAAATACATTCTATCTCTGTCTTCATTACCGCGAGAGGTGTGCGCAATTCATGACTAGCGTCGCTTGTAAATCGGCTTTGTAGTTCGTGTGCTTCTTCGATCGGGCGCAATGTTTGTCTCGCCCATAAATAACTAGCAGCACCACCAATTCCTAAAATAATTAAGTTAATATAAATTAGTAAAGTAGTAAGTTTCTCGCTAGCTTCTTTAACTTGTAACTCTCTAAATTTATCAAAATCAAGGCTACTAAACTGGGGATATGTTTCGTTTAAGCGAGTTTCAGTGTTTTTAAACCGCTCTGATACTTCCCCAAGCGATGTTATATAAAGTAAGCCACTAAACCCAAGGCTTATAATCATAACGATCATTAAATACCAAGCTGTTAGTTTTAAAGTTGCGCTTTTAAACATTTTCTGAATATTGTACATTATCCCTCCAATCTGTAGCCAATTCCACGTACGGTTTTTATATATTTTACGTTATATTTTTCGTCAATTTTTTTGCGTAATGCTTTTATATAAGCTTCAACTGTGTTTGGTAAAATATCAGCATCGAAGTTCCATACGTGTTCCATAATTTGCTCTTTACTTAATGTTTGACCGCTGGATTTCATTAAATATTGTAGTAGAGCGTACTCTTTTGCTGTCAGATCTATCTTTTTATTATTAAACTCTACTGTTCGGTTAGTAGTGTCTATGTGTAGTTTACCGACTTTTAGGATGGTTGGTTGGGCTTTTTTCGGTCTTCTTAATATTGCTCGTAATCTTGCTAAGAGCTCGTCTATAGCAAATGGTTTCGCTAAATAATCATCTGCTCCTGCATCTAGTCCAGTGATTTTTTGACTTGTTTCACCTAGCGCTGTTAAAACTATAGCTGGCGTAAAAATACCATCTTTACGTAGTTTCTTAAGCATATCTAGCCCATCACTAAAATCGCCAGGCATCATTCTGTCAATAATTAAAGCGTCGTACGGTTGGGTACTAGCCATTGCATAGCCTTCACTGCTATTATATTCGATATCTATAGCGTAGCCTTCGTTTTTCAGCGTTCGGCTAATGGCGCGTGCAAGCTTTTTCTCATCTTCAACAATTAAAATACGCATATATTCAATTTATATTTTATCATTTAAAACTGAATTTAATCTGAAACTAAAATACCGCTCTATTTTACTAAGAGCGGTATTTTTAGGAAAAGTTTTAATTATCTTTTTAAGATACCTTTTAATGAAAGCTTCGAGTCATACTGCATTGCACCGTAACGGAATAAATGAACGGCTAAGCGTATTATTAAGACACCTAAAACAATTAGAACTGTGATAACTACTGCAGAGCTAGCACTATCAAGTGAAGAAAAAGCATTGCGCAACATGGCTGTAACTGGTGATGTGAATGGGAAGAATGTAAAAATTTGTACTATCAGTTGGTTTGGATCGCTTAAAATCAGCGATATTATGTAAAATGGTATAAACATCGCTAAAATAACTATACTAAACCATTGACTAGCCTCTTTAGCTGTAGGCATGATTGCGCCTAGCGCCATTAGTGAACCAGTAAATAATAGTGTTCCGCCCACTAGGATTAATCCGCCAACCAGCATTCGGATAGGATCTATAACTAGTTGGTTGATTGAACCTAAATCTGGCAAGTTAATAGCAGAGCTATTACTACCTAGTAGCAGATATGCAATTACAATTGGCGTTAAAATAACTAAAGTCTGCACTATTCCTGCAAGGAAAGTCGCGAGTAGCTTTCCTACGATCAAATCAGTTGGATTTAGCGTGGTTAGAATCATCTCTGTTACACGATTCTCTTTTTCTTCAACTGTGCTGTTTAGTAGATTACTACCAAGCATTACTATAGCCATATAAAACAGAGCTAGAAATAGCAATGGAGGTATCGCTGCCATCCAGCCTGCTGATTTCTCACCGTTTTTTAGGTAAGTTACCAGATTTGTTTTTATATTTCCCTTTGTTATTTCTACTAATTCATTACTATTAATTTTGGAATTTGCACTTAAAATTAGTAGCTGTTTTGCTATGGCATCATATTTGCCATTTTCAAAAAGTCCAGAATCCTTACCATAAACTTCGGTTGTATTTTTTGATGCATTATTTGGATAGTAGAAAAAGGCATCAACTTTTTGATTGCGAACATCTTCAATTGCTTTGGCTTTATAGTCAACACGTTTTGCTTGCATACCTTCAGCAATCTTTGGAACGACTACTCCTGAATCATCTTTATAAACTATACTAAATTTTTCTTTAGATAGCTTATCTGTATTATTTTGGGTTTGCTGGCTACTGTAAAAAACAATTGCAAAAAGAATGCACACTAAGATTGGGAATGATAAAGTTGCAGCCCAAAAAGAAGGCTTTTTTATCGTGCGAGTAAACTCAAACCAAATTACAGTGCCTAAATTATGATGCTTGGCCATTATCTAAAATCTCCTCTCTTGCATGTGCGCCGTAAACTTCCAAAAAGACATCATCCATATTCTTTTTATTAAACTTTTTAAGTACTTCAGGCACCGTTCCATAGGCGTGTTTATTACCATTTTTAAGTAATAGTAACCTGTCACATAGGCGTTCTACTTCTGCCATATCGTGGGTGATTAATATCACGGTTGACCCTTTAGCTTTTTGCTCATCTATTATATCCATCAGTAATCGGCGGTTGATTGGGTCAAACCCCTTGGTTGGCTCATCTAAAATTAGAATTTCTGGGTTATTCATAATAGTTACGCCAAGCTGTACCTTTTGCTGTTGCCCGCCTGAAAGCTTATCTATTTTCATTTTTGCTTTGTCTGCTAGATCAACGCGCTTTAAATATTCTAGCGACCATTCTTTGGCTGCTTGTCGCTCTACATCTTTAAGTTGACCAAAATAGGTCATAACATCTAATACATTTTCCTTTTTGTAAAGTCCACGCTCTTCTGGTAGGTATCCAATTTTACCGCCAAGTTCTGGCGTAAATTTCTTACCATTTATTAACAATTTTCCTTTTGTTGCCGGGTAAATACCTAGTAATGCGCGTAAAATGGTTGTTTTACCGCTACCATTGCTACCTAAAAGTCCAAAAGTTTCGCCTTTGTTAATTTCAAAAGATAGATTATCAATCACGGTTTTACTACCGAATTTCATAGTGAAATCTTCAATCGAAACAATCGGTTGCTTCTCTTCTAGAGACATCTTCTACTCCTTATTGTTATTATTATTTATAATAGCATATTTAATGATCTATCATAGCTCTGTGGTAAAATAATGTTCATGAATCAAGCTCTAAAATTTGATATTACACATAAGCTTGCTGGCAGATTGGGGCGTACGGGTATAATAACAACTCCGCATGGTCAAATTGAAACGCCTGCTTTTATACCAGTTGGCACGCAAGCAACGCTCAAAAGTCTGGTACCAGAGCAACTAAAAGATACTGGCGCGCAAGCCTGCTTGGTAAATGCTTATCATCTATATTTACGACCAGGGCACGATGTAATTGATGAAGCGGGCGGTATTCATAAATTCATGAATTGGGATAAACCTACTTTTAGCGATAGCGGCGGTTTTCAGGTTATGAGCTTGGGCGCTGGGTTTAAAAAAGTTATAGATATGAATGGTGAAGGTGGTAATAATGTTACAAATAAAAAGGATAAGCTTGCCACAATTGATAATGATGGTGTAACATTTAAATCACACTTAGACGGTAGTTTTCACCGTTTTACGCCCGAAATTTCTATGCAAATACAACATGGTATAGGGGCGGATATTACTTTTGCTTTTGATGAGCTAACGACACTTTACCATAATTACAACTACCAGGTAGAATCATTAAAATATCGTACTCACCCCTGGGCGGAACGTAGTTTACTCGAGCATAAGCGCTTAAATTCTGTGCGTACTCACCGCCCGCCGCAAGCTTTATTTGGCGTGGTTCAAGGTGCAAATTATGAAGAATTACGCCGCCAATCAGCCCAGTTTCTTGGTAAGATGGACTTTGATGGTTATGGACTTGGTGGAGCATTAGAAAAATCCCGAATTGGTGAAATCGTGCGCTGGATGAACGAAGAACTGCCAGAAGAAAAACCTCGTCATATGTTGGGTATTAGTGAGCCAGATGACATTTTCTCCTGTATTGAAAACGGTGCTGATACCTTTGATTGTGTTTCCCCTGCTCGTGTTGGGCGCAATGGAGCATTATATATAAAAAACGGTCGAATAAATATTAAACGTGCAGAATTCAAGCGAGATTTTAGACCATTTGATGAAGAATGCGATTGCTATACTTGCAAAAATTACAGTCGAGCCTACTTGCATCACCTTTTTAGAACTGGTGAATTGCTTTCTAATACTCTTGCTACTATACATAACGAACGCTTTATTGTGAGGCTAGTTGATAATATTCGCTCTAGTATTAAAAATAATACCTTTTATGATCTTAAAAACGATTTCTTAAATAATTATTACCAGTAATACAAAAACTATTTGATATTTGACATGCTAAAATATTTTTGTTAGAATAACAAATTGGGTGAGGTAATAAATATTATCTTTCCTGCTCATTCACATGTTCTATTTTGAAAGGTTGAGATCGTATGTCATCACGTGCGTATCACTACGTTGCTGTTGATCATTGTCCTAAGTGGATTGAACAGCGAGTTGCTCCCTATGTCTTTTGGATCAAGGGAAACGAAGATGATTTCCGTTTACGGAAGATTACAAGCATCTTTGTTTTTCTGTTCATTGCTATTGCTCTTTGCGCGGTGTTTCTGACTATTGTCGCCATTGCCTTGTGTATTCATAAGGCTGGAGGAATTCTCGCGGTAGATAATAAGACTATTGGTGGTCTTCTTGTCTTTGTAGCCATTTTTGTCCTCATTGCAGCTTTGTATCGCTTATATGTAAGCAAAAGCATCATGAAGGAAAATGCTCTGTATTCTCCATTGGTATTGCTAGTTTCTCTTTTTGATGTATATTTTGTGCAAGAAGATGATTCTGGCGTTGCTACTTTTATGATGCCTAGTGGTGAAACTGTTAAGATCGTTTCACCTAATGGTGAGGTCAGCGAAAAGATCGATACTTCTACTGCTGGTACATTTAGCTTCCGCTATGATACTCATACTCGTTATTATATTAACGATATCCTCGAGGAGTGGAAAGCTAACCGTAAGGTTGAATCTGCCGACAGTAATTTTAGCGAATCACCTACTAAAGGTGACGATTCTAATAATGCTAGTAACTCTGATTCAATTACTGTAGAAAACAGTATTGTAGAATCTGGTAAGTAGCTTTATTTTTCTAAGTTTCTCAACCAAAGTTCTGTGAATCCACCGCTCTATGGTTGAGCTGCTTTTATAAACGCCGCTCCCTAAAGGGCGGTGTTTTTCTTTTTGTGGTAACTAAATTTACACTATTGACGTATTCATATAAGTATGATTAAATATTGATTAGAGTATGGTAATTCCACTATACTTATACATTTCTTATATAAGGAGATTCACTATGAGTGGTCCATCTAACAAGGATATTCTTGCCTGGATGGAGATCTACTATACTAGTATTTCTGGCTTTATCTTTCTTGCTACGGTTGCCATCATGTACGATTCAACCTTGGAAGGAGCTCGTGAAATTTCGGTACCGATACTATTTGTTGCGGGCTTGATCTCTCTCGGCAGGTCAGTGGGTCTAGCCTATAAACAACGCGGGGTGGAAAAATCGCGTTCTTCTCAAAAATCTTAATCTACTCAAAAAGTAGAGCAAGACTAACACTCTAATAGCCATATCTCCTCATTGGTAATATAACCGCCCATAAGGTTGAGATTTGGCTATACACCGCTCCCTGGGGCGGTGTTTTTCTTACTTTACTTATATGTATATACATGATAATATTATTGATAAAGTGTGAAATTCATCACGCTTGTACATTTCTATGTTTCCTACTCAAGGAGGATACTTGTCATGAGCACTTCACATGCTGATGATCGTATTGCACGGCTGGAATTCGAGACTGACACCTTATCTTTATTGGTTGGTCTTATGATAGCTAGCGACTCACTGAAGTCTACCAGCCCTGTTGATAAAGTTTTGAAAGTTCCTCTGACCGCGCTGCTTGTTGCTCAGTTTGGCTTATATTGCTACACTTATATTCCTAAAGTATATAGCTACGCATCAGAGAATCTAGAGAGTCTTCGAAAGAATGACTAAATTTGACAATCCTCATTGGTGAATCATCACCGCCCGTAAGGTTGAGCAATTAAACACCGCTCCCTAAAAGGGCGGTGTTTTTCTTTGGGTTGATTTAATTACATATTTATGCTAAAGTTGATAACTGGGTCTGGTAATCATGCCAGATTGTACATTTCTATTTTGAAGGAGCTTTTCATGCCTCTTTACAATATGAGACCACATGAGTATGACAAAGGGCTAGCTGTTGACGTCTATGTAGACAAGGCTGTTTCGCAAGATGATCTGAGTCGACTGCAATGCGTCTATGACGATGAACGTGATTCAGATTTTGCCATGGAACAAAATTGTCCGGCTGCTATTTTTAAGGCGATGCGCTTCTTCCGTCGTCTCGTTGAAGATGATCCCGTTATGAATGGTGGTTTTCGTAAACAACTTGGTAGCGAGACCTGCCTGTTTGTTGTAGATCACATCAATAATCACAAGGTTGATATTGGTGTGAAATCTCTCGACACTTCGTCGCATGAATTGATCAATTTCTCTTTGTTACTGAATCCTGAAGACAAGTTGCATGGCGGCTTCATTTCAGATCTTGATAGCTGGCGTAATTTCAGCACAATTCTGAATGAGTCCTCTCCTAGTGTCCGCAGCTGTACGCTTCACCAGAGTGTAACGCAGATTATCAATGAAGATGTCTGCAACAGCCAACGATGCCAGGAACTTGCCGAACTGGTAAATTCATTGTAAGACATAAGGCTCCATAAGAGATGCGCCTTTTGTAAGCGAAGTGCCAAAGCGCCCTTTGCTTGCAAGGGGTGCTTTTTAATTGTGGAATATCATAATTAATGGTAAAATTGTAACAATAACCGTTAAGGAGAAAAAATGAAGGTAAAAATTGAAATAGATACGATTACGTTCGTACGTTTTTGGTTGGTTGTAATAGGATTTGCTCTTTCGGCGCTTGCTATTTTTATGGCTCGTTCTGCTTTGATTTTAGTGATTGTATCGTTCTTTCTAGCGTTAGCTTTAAATGTGCCAGTTAATTTTTTGGTGAAATTTATGCCTGGGCGTAGTCGTTTAGGCGGTACGGCGGCGGCTTATATTATAATAGTAGGCTTGCTAACTGGATTTTTGTTCTTGGTATTACCTCCGCTTATAGAACAATCGGTTCATTTTGCAGAAAGTGTCCCAGATCTAATAGATAAAAATAAAGATCAGATTAATTCTATAAATAATCTCGTGAATCAATATCACCTACAGGAACAGGTTGATCAGGCTATAAATAGCATAAAGAATAACGCTAGCCAGCTAGCTACTAATGTAGGTGTGGGCGTGGTTACTGGAATTGGATCAGTATTAGGTGTGGTTATATCTGTATTATTAGTGCTTGTAATGACGTTTTTAATGCTACTAGAAGGTCCGTCTTGGTTGCGACGTTATTGGAATATGTACACAAATGAAGATAGAAAAGCACATCACCAAATGCTTGCTAAGAAAATGTACAGGGTTATGTCTGGATATGTAAATGGACAGCTTGCTGTGGCGGCTATTGGCGGTGTTTCGGCGGGTATTTTTGTGGCTATTATACCTATCTTTATTCAGGGTGCTCCTGGTAATTTGGCTTTACCTGTGGCAGCTATAGCTTTTCTACTATCATTAATACCTATGTTTGGTGCAACGATTGCTGGCGTATTAATTACGCTTATGTTACTACTCAGTAGTGTGCCAGCGGCAGTAACTTTTGTTATATATTTTATAGTTTACCAACAAATTGAAAATAATTTTATATCCCCTGTTATCCAGGCAAAAACCATTCAGCTTTCGGCTCTCGTGGTATTACTTTCCGTGACTTTGGGAACTTACATATTTGGTTTAATTGGTGGCTTAATTTCTATTCCAATCGCTGGCTGGGCAAAGATTTTATTAGAAGATTATCTTGGTAATCGTAAGAAATCTATTAAAAAAACGAAGACAGGTTCTGTAGCTAATTTGATTAAGAAAGCTAAGAAGAGCCAAGCTTAGGTATTTTGTTACTAAAAGTACAAGCAGAATTTATTGATATTTAACATATAATATATTATTATATGTGTAATACGGTAGTTCGCCGTATAGTTCGTTCTATCTTAAAGGAGATGAATCTCGTGTGTTTGTCTGGTTATTATATTACTACAACCAGGGAAATTGGTATTAATGAAGGGAATGCTGCAGCTGAACTTTTTAATCTCCGTAACGATGTTAAGTTACAGATTAAGCTTGTGCGCAGCCTTATTTTATGGTTATCAATTCATTTGATGACAATTGTAATTGCCTCCATATTTGTTAAGTTGCTATTGGTTGACTTGTCTAAAGCCTGGTTATTTTTCAAGTGTAGTGCTGGAATTGTATCTGATATTATTTGTGGCGCAATACTTCTTTCTGTTTATGATGTATTTTATATGCCAGATTTTTTATTAGCGATGTTAAGACATATTTTTGATGATGTCTATAAAGTGGATATTGATAATGTGTTTGAACATCCAAGCGGACGCAAGATTATTTTACCTAAGTGTGTGTTTGATTGTAGTCATGGTATCGATTTATTATATAAATCTGATAACAAGACGCGCTGTAATGTAAATAGGATTCTGAGATATCATAGCCGTAACTAATGCTTGATTGTGCACCAAGCAGAATGCGTCGCTTAACTAGCGGCGTTTTTATTTACTAAACTCTTTCCCAAATACTAAACCTAGGCGTGTCACGTATAGAAATACCTTGAGCGAGTAATTTGTCTCGTATTAAGTCACTTTTTGCCCAATCCTTCTTTTCACGAGCTTGACGACGTTCTAGAATTAGCTGTTTCATATCATCGCTTATGTCTGGTGTTGAATTAATTAAATCTACACCTAAAATGTCGTTTATTGTCTCTATAAAATTTTGTAAGGCGGACTGATTTATACTTGAAAGAGGAGCTTCAATAACTTGCCTAAAAACGTGATCTATATGAGCCAGAGCTTGCGGAGTATTTAGATTATCATTTAATATTTCTATTAAAGCCTGAGATGCTGCAAATGAAGGAACGGACTTTTCTTGATCTATATTATCAATAGTTTTATTAATCTGGTGGCGCAAGCTTGCTGCTCGTTGCCAATTTTTATAACGTTGGTTAGCAGATTTCATTATCTCCCAAGTAAAGTTACCCTCTGTTTGAAAATGCTTACTCAAAACAGCTACTTTAAATGCTGCGGGACTAAAGCCATGATCTAAAATATCATCAAGTGTTATGATATTTTTTAGGCTTTTGCTCATTTTGTGACCATCAACTTTTATATGATTATTATGTAACCAAATTTGCGCAAATTGTTTGCCCGTAACACTCTCTGTTTGGGCTATTTCATTTGTATGGTGAACAGGGATGTGATCTATCCCGCCAGTGTGAATATCTATTTGATCACCTAGTGTCTCACGTGCAATTACTGAACATTCTAAATGCCACCCAGGGAAGCCTACTCCCCAGGGACTCTCCCACTCCATGTCGCGCTGAGAATCTTTGGGAGAAAATTTCCAAATTGCAAAATCTGTTATGTTGCGCTTGCCTTCTACACTTACGCGCGCTCCAGCCTCTAGACCATCTATATCTAGCCGGGCTAATTTGCCATAATCGTTTAACTTTGATGTATCAAAGTATAATCCATCGCCTTCTATTATATAAGTAAATCCTTTAGCTTCTAATTGGCGCGCAAAATCAATCTGCTGTTTAATATAATCAGTGGCGCGAACTAGATGATCGGGCTTTATTAATTGTAGAACATTATAAGCTTCATGCGTGGCTATTGCTATATATTTTTCAGCTACATTCCAAGCAGTTTTACCTTCTGTTTTGGCGCCTTTTTCCATTTTATCTTCGCCGCTGTCGTCATCGCTTGTTAGATGCCCTACATCAGTAATATTTTGCGTTCTAACTACATCTAAACCTTCATAGCGCAATAGACGTATTAAGATATCCCAATATACATACCCTAACCAATTGCCGATGTGAGGTTGGCTATAAACAGTCAAACCACAGGTGTAAATTTTTACAGTTTTACCATCTAGTGGTTTAAGTGTGTCTTTTTGACGAGTAAGTGTATTATATAGCTTTACCATTAGTAATAATTGTACAATAATAAGGTTTTTTTTGCTATTTATATTTAAGTTTAGATAGTAAACAATTAAATCTAGCTAAGAGCTTTCTCGGTAACTTCTATTAGTTCATGTAGGACTGTGTTATAGTCTTCATAAATCCTAAATCCCGCAGCATAAGGATGGCCGCCTCCGCCAAAATACCCAGCAACAGAATCGGCTACGGGTAGATTGGATCTTATACGTGCCGTGAGTCGCCCGTCTGGATATGTTTTTATAACGCAATTGATATCCACACCCTCAACTAAGCGCAATTCGTCTCCTATTAATGCGCCAGGATTATATTCATCACTGTATTCTTGAATTTCTTCCCATGGCACATGTACTATCGCCAACCTTCCATCTAAAAAATATTCAATTCGCTCAATTAGTTTACCTTTATATTCTAGTATTTTAGGTGATTTTTTCATAAAATCACGGCGCTTCTCCTCGATTTCTGCTGGACTAGCGCCTAAATCTGATAATTTTGCAGCCGTAGAATATACCTTACTATTAACATTCTGAGTAGTTAAGCCAAGTGTATCTGAAAGTAGTGCCGTTAGCATTGCTTTGGCTGCTTGTTTGTTTATATGCCAGTGGGAACTTTCAGCTAAATTGTAAATAACCTGGCTAGCCGCGGCTGCTTCATCTAAAAGTAGTGTGTGATTAAAACTTAATGTTGGTTCAGCGCTAGTATGATGATCGATAACTAAAACTTCGCGAGATTCTAAAAAATGTCTTGCTCCAGGTATTTCAAGCACCTTACTCAATAGTAGCTCTGCTGTTGTGTCAACGATTATAGCCAAGTCTGCATCTGTAGAAAAATCACTTTCAACTCTATCCCAGCCATCTATATAGCGTAGATATTTAGGTATTTCAACGGGGCAGTAAAGTTTCACTTCTTTACCTAAAACACTCAAAATCTCTTCTAGGGCCAAAGCACTGCCTAGGCTGTCTCCGTCTGGATTTTCGGCTTGAATTACTATAATCTTACAAGCTTGATTAATAAGTTTTTGAGCAACTAGATACATTTATATTACCCTTATAGAGATCGCCTACCTTCTAAAGCATGGCTTAAGGTAATTTGATCAGCATATTCTAAATCAACGCCTACTGGTAGCCCGCGTGCCAAGCGACTCATTTTTACGTTTATTTCATTCTCCTTAATATAGCGTTGTAGAAAGAGAGCGGTAGACTCACCTTCTACGCTAGCGTTTGTCGCGATGATTATTTCTTCAACTTCATCTTGCTTAATTCTGATAACTAACTCTTTTATATGTAGTTGCTCTGGACCTATATTGTCTATGGGTGATATTACTCCACCGAGTACGTGATAAGTTCCGTTGTATTGACCAGTGCGTTCAAGCGCAATTATATCAAGAGGTTCTTCAACCACGGCAATTACTTTTTTATTGCGGGTTGGATCTGCATAGAGTGGTGAAATTTCTTCATCTGAGTCTATTAAGGCAAATGTAGCTGGGCAATATTTTACATTAGCTTTAAGATTAGCTATTGAATTTGATAGTCTCTTATTTGACTCTGCTTTTGTACGCAAAAGATGGTACGCATAGCGTTCGGCTGTGCGTACCCCCACTCCCGGTAAGTTACCCAACTCATCAATTAGAGTTGTTAAAGCGCGTGGTAAAAGCTGTTTTGCCACTTTACATTCCTGGCAAGTTCATGCCACCCATAAGAGGCTTCATCTTTTCAGCTGCTACTTCTTGTGCTTTTTGCATGCCATCACGGAAAGCAGCTTCTAGCCAACCTTCAAGTTCTTCAATATCCTCTAAGTCTACGTATTCTGGATTTATGCTTATATTCTGTACTTTCAATTCACCATTTATAGTTATTTCAACTGCTGGGTCATCATCTTCGCCGCCAGCTGCTGCGATAATTTGCTGCTTTTTAAGTTCCTTTTGCGCTTTACGCAGTTCATTAATCATCTTCATTTGATTAAGTGCCATGTTCTCCTCCTAAATTATCTCTAGATATTATATATTATTTTGCAATATTTTTATAGATATAAAACCTATCAGACGGCTTAGTGTCTAAACGCGATGCAATGACAGACTCAGGAATAGTTTTACTCTTTGCTAGTGCGCTAGATTTTGTAGCTAAAATTCTAGTTTTGTCTGATGTGGATATTTTATCTATATTGCCTTCGGTTGTTACTTGCAGGTTAATCTTATTTGTATCGATATATAGTTTGTAAAAAGGTAGCTCATCATTTGATACAGCTATAAATGATGGTGTAATATTATTAGATTTTGATCTTAACGTACTATGCATTAGGTGAAGATCTTCGGAATTTGCTTGTATCAACCCAGAGTTATAATTATATAAATAAAAATATCGAGTTGCATCTGTTATCATGATTCCACCGATTAATATAGCTATTGGACCGAGCGCAAATGCTCTTGCATATGGATTTTGGGGAAATAGTCTATACCATTCATTTAATATCATTGCTATACCCATTCCAGCTAAGATCATAGAAGGAATAAATACTACTTCTGGATGGCTTGGATTGAAAGCTGCTACTATAATGGAAATTGCCAACCAACTAAATAAAATATAGCTTTGAATTGTGTGGCGTTTTTTGTACAGATAGAATAAACCAATATACATGAGAGCCACTACTACAAGTGTGAAGTATGGTGCTAGATTTCCAGTTTTAACTATCGTGTATCCAGATATATCAGCAAATTGTGTAAAGGATTTTATTAGCCTGTCAATCACGCCTAATCCACTATCAGCTTGTGAAAATAGCAAACCCTTAGCTGGCATTGGAGATTTTATTATAGAATAAATTAAAGGCACTAACGATAATATTGTTAAGCCAATAGATGATATTAAAATTGGATTGGGGATTTTACGGCGTATGACTAGTCTAGTATAAGGATGCGCTAAACTGCTTAAAACTAACGCGATTATGATATAAATCATTAAAGGGGTATATAGACTCAATGCTATAAATAAGGTAAGGGCTGGAAATATTAAAGTTCTTAATTTACCCTTTTCTACACTACTAATAACTAATAACATTATGATAATAGGCCAAAAAGCCAGCATTATTGCAGGTGTACCTTGCTGAGCCAAAAATATAAAAGGTGTTGAAGTAATGGCTATAGCACCAGTAATAACGCTTGTACGTGGCTGTAACCAATGTCGCAAAACTAAAACTAAGCCTATACTAGTGATAAATGCTATTACTACTGAAGGTAGCTTTATACTTATAGGATTTAGACCAAATAAAGAAATGGAGATTTTTTGCAACATGTGATAAGGCAAATCAATGATCATAAAGCTGCTTATATTCTTAACCGTTATACTGGCACTTTTTAATGCGCTAGTTTGCTCGCTAGAACTTATTCCGCCCGATGTTTGCGTAACAGCTAAAATTAATAGAAGACTTAGAGCTAAGACTAACAATCCATAACCTATCCAAAAGCGTAGGCGGTACAATATTGATTTTTTAATTAATGATCTTTCTATCATATAGTGATAATTATACAGTTATTCGTGGCGTTTATCTAGAGACATAAAACGTAGGCGCTCTGGGTGGAAGTAGAGCTGAACCTCTCCAGTTGGACCATTACGATGCTTAGCGATGATTAATTTGGTGATATTTGCAACATCTGGATTATCTGGTTCATAATAGCCTGGGCGATAAATAAAACTTACAATGTCAGCGTCCTGTTCTATGGAGCCAGATTCCCTTAAATCAGAAAGTTGTGGAATTGGTGGTGTACGTGTTTCAACCGTACGTGAAAGCTGGCTAAGTGCAATCAGCGGAACATTTAGCTCGCGGGCGACCAGTTTAAGTCCTCGCGATATTTCGCTAACTTCTTGAACTCTGTTATTATCATTACGTTTACTACCCTGCATAAGCTGTAGATAGTCAATTACAATTAGGCCAAGCTCTTGTTCGTGGGCAATACGGCGAGCTTTGGTTCGCATTTCTAGTACACTTAAGCCAGGTTTATCATCTATATAAATTGGGGCTTCCGCTAGTTCACCCATCGCGTCTGTTATTTTAGCAAAATCCTCATCACTTAGATTGCCTGTTCTTATATTCCAGCTGTCAACACCAGCGGCATCAGCTAACATACGATCTATTAGCTGTTCTTTACTCATCTCTAAACTAAAGAATAAAACTGCCTTTTTTTCTATAGTAGCAACATTATAAGCTAGGTTTGTTACCAAGGTGGTTTTACCCATTGCTGGGCGAGCTGCTAGTATGATTAAATCGCTGCGCTGCAATCCAGCTGTCATATTATCTAGATCTTTGTAGCCTGTGCGAATACCCCTAATAGCCCCTTTGTTTTGATATAATTCTTCCATTCTATCAAAACTGTCTGTCAGGATACTTTCAATACTTACTAAGTCTTGCTTTAAAGATTGATCTGATACGCTAAAAAGTTCAGATTCTGCTTTTGATAGCATTTCTTGTACATCTGCTTCTTCATCGTATCCCATCTCACTGATTTCACTACTAGCCTTAATTAATCGACGCCGTACTGCTTTTTGAGCGACCATATTAGCATAGGCATCTGCATGGGCTGCTGTTGGCACGTAATTTGTTAGTTCAGAAAGGTAAGCTGATCCACCTATGATTTCAAGTTGGTTTTTTCTTTTTAACTCATCTGTTAAAGTAAGCATGTCTACGGGACTATGCTTTTCGTAAAGTGATATCATTCCATTAAAGATTGTCTGGTGATTTTTATCATAAAAATCCTTTGGTTTTACAATTTCACTTGCATCCGACAGGACATCTTCGTCAATTAAAATTGCACCTAGTAAACTCTTTTCGGCATCAATGTTTTGTGGTGGGATTTTTGCAGCGGTATTATCAGACATCAACTTCTTCTCCTCCGCCCATTATAGCAGCAACTTTTGCAGCTTGTTCATTTTGAGGGGGCGCTGGTCGATCTATAATCTCGATTTCAAAATCACCAACGCCACTTTCTGATAAAATCTTTCCTAAAACTGCGCGCCGTTTATCTAATTCTGTTTTATTGAACTTATTTAATACATAAAGACTTACTTTATTATCTTTAACAATCGGCTTACTTTTTTCTAATATTGTATGTATACCTTTAAATTCACTTTTATGATCATTTAAATAATCTAAAACTGATTGCCAATTAAAATTATTTTTCTTATTTTGATCTTTTTGCTGGACGTCTTTTTGACTCGCTATGTCAGAACTATCGTCATCTTGCTTCGATTCAGTGTCTAGTATCTTGGTTGTTTTAGCTGTAGCGATAGGCTCTTCGGTAATTTTAGATGGCATAGATAGGCTATTGGGCTTATTGCTTTCCTGGGTAGATGGGTGTTGAATAATTTGAGACTCAGGCATTTTAACTGCAAATTTTAGCACTGCCACTAAAATAGCAATATCAGGGCGATGCGACTTCTGAACTTTTATCAAGTCTTCAAAATAGGTTACCAAGTATGGATAAGATTCTAAATTTCTTTGGATCCAATTATATAGCTGATCTGCAACAGACACTGCACCGATACCACGTAATTCTGGTTGCCTTACTGCTGTGATGATTTTTAATGCATCACCACTTAAAATCGCTTCGCCAATTGCATTGATTTCATCTTTTGTTGCTAATCCAAGAGATGCTTCAATATCGCTGCGCGTAATTTCTCCGTTTTTTGATTCGCTATGTTGAATTTGATCAAGTAAACTAATACTATCCCTCAGGCTACCACCGCCACGCTCAGCAATTAAATTTAAAGCGTCGGTATCAATTTTAATACTCTCTTCTTTGGCAATAAATGCAAGATGGTCTGCCACTGTTGATTCATCAATTAACCTAAAATTATAACGTTGAGTACGACTTACTATCGTGTCTGGTACTTTATCAAAATCAGTTGTAGCTAAAATAAAGACAACATGCTCTGGTGGCTCCTCAATTATTTTTAGTAAGGCATTAAAAGCAGATTTACTAAGCATGTGAACTTCATCAATAATGTAGACCTTTTTCTGCGATTTAATGGGTGCTACTAAAGCTTTTTCACGCAAATCTCTAACATTATCTACACCGTTATTACTTGCTGCATCTATTTCAATAATATCTAAATTATTATCTTCAATGTCGTATGGTAATCCAGTTATTTTATGTGCTAATATTCGTGCCACTGACGTTTTACCAGTGCCTCGCGGACCTGTTAATAAATAGGCGTGGGCTACTTTGTTTGATTCTAAAGCACGATCAAGAAGACTAGTTACATGATCCTGGCCAACTATTTCTGATAAACTTTTACTGCGGTATTTACGATATAATGCCTGGCTCATTTTTGTTATAGAGCCGCTTCAACTGCCGCCCAAGTGGCTTCAGGGTTATCTTCGGGTACAATTATAGTAACTTGATCGCCCACGGCAATACGGAAGTATGTTACACTAGCAAGTAAAATGCGGTACTCGTGACCATTGGCTTCAACGTAATAAGCTCCATCATGCTGTACAAGCGTACCGATAATTTGACGTCGTTCGGTAGGGCCTATTTGTTTATAGATAAATCCACCATCATCTGTGATAGTTAGTTTAAGCATGTCGCCTTCAACTAATTTTGATTTGCTGGCATAGTTTGCTGGTACTGGATAGTTCTTACCATCAGGACCTATCATAACTTGACCATCAAATACGCCTTCAATAATTTTGCCTTTTACATTTTCTTGACTACTTCGGGGTGTTACTACGTTACCATCTTCCCCTAGAACGCTAATTAAAAGTTCCTTAGCGGCGGCTAAATTTGTTTCAGCATCTTGGATCAATGATTTGAGCCTTTTTACTTGCTTTTCTGGTAATTCAGACATATCCTCGCAATTCCTCATCTGTTTGTGTTGTTACATTAACTAATATCTATATATACGCTAGTTATTGCATATTGTCAAGTTTATGTAAATTACAATAGTCATTTCCACAGCTTTAAATCTGTTACTGTAATTTTGTTGTAAATATTGTATTTGTATTTTTAATAATAATATTATAAGCAAAATCACCGCCAAAAGGCAGTGATTCGCTCATTAACAAACGGTCTGTATTAAAATTACTAAAATTGGTAAGTTTATTATACCAATTCTACGCTAGCGCCAGCTTCTTCAAGCTTCTTCTTAGCTTCTTCAGCTTCGTCTTTAGATACTTTTTCCTTGATTGCGCTTGGAGCGTCATCTACAAGTGCTTTAGCTTCACCTAAGCCAAGACCAGTGATTTCTTTAACAGCTTTAATTACTGCAACTTTTTGACCACCAGCGTCTTTAAGCTGCACTGTAAATTCTTTTTTCTCTTCTTCTGCTTCAGCAGCACCGCCAGCAGCAGGACCTGCAACTGCAACAGCGGCTGCAGCAGGCTCAATTCCGTATTCGTCTTTTAGTACGTTCTTTAGTTCGTTAACTTCAAGAACGGTTAGTTTTGTAAGCTCTTCAGCTAGCTTTTTAATATCAGCCATTTTGTAGCTCCTTTATTCTTAAATTAATAAATTAATTGGTTGCTTTAGCTTCAATACCATCAAGTAATGCGTGCAAATTGCCAGAAAGTCCATTCGTAATATCGTTGACTGGCGAGAGTAATTGTGCAGTAACCTGAGCGATAAGCTGCTCTTTGCTTGGCAAGCCAGCTAAGGCTTTTATCTGATTAGTATCAAGAGTCTCGCCTTCACCGCTGAAACCGCCTACCAATTCAAGTGCTGGATTTGTTTTTGCAAAAACATCTAAGACCTGAGCTGGTGCTACTTCGTCTTCGCTACTGAATGCATAAACTAGCTGACCTTCAAGCATAGATGTATCTACATTTTTATAGGTTTCGCTATTTTCAACAGCAACTCGTACTAGACGGTTTTTTACGACTTTAATACTCACATTAGTTTCGCGGGCTTTTTTGCGCAATTCTTGCAAGTCGGCGACAGTTAAGCCTTTATATTTAGCGAAAGCTGTCATCTTTGCATTAGCTAAAGATTCGCTAACTTCTGCAACCAAAGTTTGTTTTTTATCGCGTGAAATTGCCATAAATAAAACTTCCTCTTGGTTATTATTTAATAATGTAGACCGTTTTGTTAATGTTCGGTAGTTGAAAACCAAAAAGTCTTTGGTTCTCGCACTACCAAAGACTTGTAATTTGAAAGATATATCACTTCCTCGGTAGCGAATTAAGCTGAATATGTAATCCAACGGCTACTGTCTTTGGTAATGTCTAGTAGGTATTTTACCCTTACTTAGTAAAAAAGTCAACACTCTTAATTTAAAACATTAGAAATGTGCTTGATAATTTCGTTATGGACTTCATCTATAGTTTTATCATTTGTGTTTATTGCGGGTAAATTAAAATCAGCAATAATTTTCTGGTAGCCCTTGTTTAATTTACATTGAAAATTGTCTGGCTTACTTTCAAATGTATCGCTATAGGACTTATCATCACGGTTAATTATACGACTACGCAAAGTATCTGTATTAGCATATAAAACTAAGGTTAAATCTGTTTGTAGGTAGCTTTTATTTGTGAAAAGAGCGGTAATCTGCTTAATTTCATTAATATCAATACCCTCTCCATAGCCTTGATAAACGACAGTCGATAGCCAATTTCGGGAAGATATGACCCACTCACCCTTATTAAGATGATTTTCAATAATAGGAGCTAACTCACATCTAGCCGCAGTAAATAATAGTAAATTTGTTCTAGCGGATCTAGGTAGATTCTTATTCTTTATAATCTTGCGAAGTTCTATCCCTATAGCGGTTTCGCCTGGTTCATGTATAGTTTTAGATATAATACCCTTTTTATTAAGAAATTTTTTAAGCAGATCAATCTGAGTGCTTTTACCAGTTCCATCACTGCCTTCAATTACAATATATTTTCCCCGCATTAAAACATACCTTCTGCTATCCCGTTTATTTTCGGTGGTATTGATCGAATATCTTTATAAGCACGAGGAAGCATCTGTGAAGGATCCCAATTAGCTATTAATGATTCTAAATTATTACTGTTTTGATATTTACCGCTCATCCCATTGCGACCTTCACTATAATCGCCCGCTACTGGTGATATAGTATTATGAAAAATCAACTGTCCAACTCTTTCGCCAACTGGCAAAACAACACTCTCATGCTGATTTAGATTATAGATTTCAAGGGTTATTCTATTTATATATCCAGGATCAATCCATCCCGCATCAAAACATACTGCCACGCCATTTCTACCCCAGCTACTGCGACTTTTTACTTCTGCAGCACCACCTTTTGCACGTATTCCGATAAATTCGTGAGTGTGAGCTAAAATCCTTTCACCTGGACGTAAAACTATAATAGGATGATTCTTTGGTATATTTTTAAATAAAGTATAGCCGTTATTTTTGCACCATTCTTCATGAGACATAGCCTTTAGCGGACCTTTAAAATATCGTTTGACCTCCCCTTTGTCAAAGGGATTATATACTCTAGCGGCTGTATTAGCTTCTTGCCTGTAATAGTAATATCCCAAGGTAAAATCCAAGCTAGCTTCACTTACATGTTGTTTATTGAATGGTAAACAAACAATCGTATTGTCTTTAATTGCTTGTAAAATATCAGTATTACTATAAACTGCCATAAACTCACCTTTTTATAAATTATAACACAATAGTTTAAATTAAGGATTGTCGCTACAAATAATGCCACCGTAATAAAACGGCAGCACTATCTTGCGCTAAAGGAATTTAAATTATTTACTATTGATGTCTACTTTAATGCCAGGACCCATGGTAGTTGCAATGGTTACAGACTTAATGTATACACCTTTAATCGTGGATGGCTTTTGGCTATTTAGACTATTGAAGAAAGCTTCTGCATTGCCTAATAATTTTTCTGCTCCAAAGCTTACTTTTCCAAATGCTAGATGTACAATTGCCTGCTTATCTACGCGATATTCGACTTTACCTGTTTTTGCTTCAGTTACAGCCTTAGCTACATCTGTTGCAACAGTTCCACTCTTTGGATTAGGCATCAAACCGCGTGGGCCAAGCAATCGAGCATATTTGCCAAGCTTTGCCATGTATTGTGGAGTTGCTATAAGTACATCAAAATTTAATTCTTCTTTATCAAGTTTTTTAAGAAACTCTTCATCACCAATAATATTAGCACCTGCCTCCTTGGCAGCGGAATGTTCACTTTCTGGGGCAAATACTGCTACACGAATATCTTTACCGGTACCGTGTGGTAGATTAACGGTTGCGCGAATATTTTGATCAGCTTGACGAGGATCTACACCCAATCGGACATGAGCCTCAACGCTAGCATCAAACTTAGCTGGGCTTGTTTCAATAGCTAAAGACAACGCCTCTGTTAGGCTATAGGACTTATTGCTATCAATTTTCTTTGCTAGTTCGCGATACTTTTTGCCGCGTCGCTCAATTACTGGACGAGTTACAGGCTTTGGACCTTTTTTCTTAGCTTCGGTTGCTTCTGGATCTTGTGGAGTTGTATCGCCTGATTCTTTACGAGCCTCTTTTTCTGCTTTTTCAGCTGCTTCGTCTAAGGCCTTTTGGCTACGTTTACCAGCTTTTGCAACATGCTGCTCTTTTACTTCGTGCTTTTCAGCTCCAGCAATAGCTTCTTCTATTTCTGCGATTGTGTTTTTTTCATTTACTGCTAACTTTAATTCAGCAGCTTTCTCTAGTAATTCGGCTTTTTTTGCCATTTTTTGACACTCCTTTTGCGGTATTATCGGTATCTTAACCTCCCGCATTTAAATAAATAACTATTAAAGTTTAACAAATTTTACTAAAATTTTCAATGTAGCAGAACATAATAAATAAGACCCGCAATACAAGCGAGGCCTTATTTATTAAATATTATTTAGATTTACTCTACAATCTCTACACCCATTGATCGTGCTGAACCTGCAACAGTCTTAATTGCGCCATCAATATCAATAGCATTTAGCTGCTCCATTTTAGCTTCAGCAATCTCTTGTACCTGGGCACTAGTTAGTTTACCAACTTTCTCTGAGTTTGGCTTACCACTTCCTTTTTTAATACCAGCCTTTTCGCGGATCATATCGTCTACTGGTTGACCAAGTGATTTCCATGCAAAAGTACGATCTTCAAATACCTGCATGTGAACAATTACATCTTTGCCCATTAAATCCTTAGTAGCGTCATTAAATGGATTAATGAAGTCCATCATGTTTAGTCCCCACTGACCAAGTGTTGATCCTACTGGAGGACCTGCAGTTGCACGACCAGCTGGAATTCGAAGTTTTAGATTTCCAATTACTTTCTTTGCCATCTTTATCCTTTTCTTACTCGTTTATACGAGTGCGTAACTAGTTAATTATAACGTAATTTCAGTAATACTACAAGCAGAGCAATATTAAATGCTAGATCTTTTTAACCTGTAAGGCATCGAGTTCTACTGGCGTATCACGACCAAACATACTAACCATAACCTTGATTTTACCTTTTACTGTATCAATTTCAGAAATTGTACCATCAAATCCTTTGAATGGACCATCAATAACAGAAACAACTTCACCTTCTTCAAAATCAATTTGATGCTTTGGTTCTTCAACTCCCATGCGCTTTTTAATTTTTTTAATTTCAGCATCAGAGACAGGAGTAGGTTCTGTGCCACTACCTACAAATCCAGTTACGCCAGGCGTATTCCTAACTATATACCAAGTTTCTTCAGTTAACTTCATTTCTACTAGACAGTAGCCTTGGAATATTTTGCGATCAACAATTTTACGCTTTCCATTTTTAATTTCAATTTGCTTTTCTTTTGGTACCATAACCGCGAAAATTTTATCAGCCATATCAACTGCATTAATTCGCTGACGGATACTATCCGCGACTTTATCCTCGTAACCGCTATAAGTGTGGACTGCATACCATTGACGAGTTGAATCGTAGCGTTTTTGAGCCATAATATTTCCTTTCTATATAATATGTTTTAGTCTTTTATTTAATAATAAAATCAAACAGATATTTAAACCCTGCATCTAATAATAGAATTAGAACGACAAAAAACAGTGTAAATAGTACCACTGCAAAAGTCATTCCCCAAGTGGACTTACGATCTGGCCAGCGAACTTGCTTTAATTCGATCCAAGCCCCTTTAAAATACCCGATTTTCTTTTTCTTGCCCTTTTTGGTGGATTTTTTATTTTCTTTTTTAGAAATTTGTGCTTCTTTAGGCGCTACTTTAACCGACTTCTTATCGGTTTTTTGCTTTTTAGGTACAACTGTATCGCCAGATTCAACAACCCTGGTAGTTACCTTGGCTGCCTTTTTCTTCTTTGCATTTGCCACTTTATTCTCCCAATTAAATAATCTGCTTGTAAGCAGATTGTCAATACTAATTGTAACTAATGATAGTATTTTTTGCAAGTTAGCGATCAGTCTTAAGTTCTAATGTAAATTCACTACCGTGGTTTAAGCGACTTTTTACAGATATATTTCCGCCTAATTTATTAGCAATGATACTACATAGATAAAGCCCAACACCAGACCCTGGCTTGTCGGTGGCGCGGCTATCTTGACTGCGATAATGTAGATCAAAAATTTCTCTCTGTTCGCTTAATCGAATTCCTATCCCCGTGTCTATGATTGAAATTCTAATTCTATCTTTATCTTCAGATGCTTTAATAGTGATTTTGCCACTTTTGGTATATAAAAGCGCATTGTCCATAAACTCATTAAGTAACTTTTGCAGCAGAGGTAAATTTGTTTTGATAGTATTTATCTTACCAGATATATCAATATCTAAACTGAGATCATTAGCAGATACCCTAGATGAATTTTTAGTATACATCCTAGTAAGTTCATGCCGTAAGTTTACTGGTGTAAATTTGATTTTTTCCGATGGTAAATTTAACGCCATGCTCAAATTTTCAGTTGTGCGTCGCATTAAATTAATGTTTATAATTGCTCTTTTTAGGATAGGTGTTATCGTAATGTTGTTAGCCGCACCTTCATTAAAAAGAGTCTGTATTTGCTTTAGTGAATATTCCAGATTTTTGATAGATTTCTCATATAACATACTCGGGCTAATTTGCGACGTGTTTTTTGTCTTTTGGTTCTCCAATAGTTTTTGGTCTAAATAAGCTGGCTTTTTATTTTTCAGCTTTATTATTTGAGCCTCAGCAGTGGCGAGCTTAGCGCAAACTTTACTATATTTTTTATAAATGTTAGAGCGCCTTCTAAGTAAAATTATTACAACTAGAAGCAGTAGCACTGCTACACAAATAAGCCAAACTACCTCACTAGGCGTGATTGTTTCCATAAAAATAGTATAGCATAAGCTTTATCAAATAGTTGGTGAATATTTTTTTATTTCACGGCGGTGGCGCATAAAATCTGGATCAGATATACTAACAAGTTTCCAAAAATGACGTGAATGATTCATTTCTTTAGTATGACAAAGTTCATGAATTAAAACATAATCAATCAATTCAAATGGCAAATTCATTAAGGCTATATTTAGACTAATTGTGCCACTACTACTACAACTCCCCCATCTGGTTTTTGCGTGCGAAAACCTAACTCTTTTATAGTTAAAATCATTTTGCATAGCTAAAATCTTTAAACGTTCGGGTAGATATTTTTTAGCCTCACTTTGAAGAGCACTGATGATTTTTTTACGAATCTCTTGTTGGACTTCTTGACTATCTATTTCTAGATTTTTTGGTTTATAGATTATTATGCTAGGCGATTTTTTAATCGATCTTAAGGTGCTAGCAGGCTTAATTATTATGTAGTGGCTTTTCCCTATTCTCATGCCGCTATCATAAGTTTTAACACCAGACTTCTCTATAATTTTACGTAATTCTGGGCGTGATGAATCAATTATTTTCTTTACATATCTAGATGGTGTAAGTTTTGGCAAGGTGGCTTGTAAGTTACCTTGCTGTGAAATGCTTATTTTAATGGAACTGGCATTTGCCAATCGACGCAACTTAACTATACCAAACTCTTCATCCTGTATAGACTTCGAATACATTACTGTAAGGATATACGTTTAACCTGTGGCTTAACGCGTTCTGGAACTGTGATTGTTGGTTTAGCTGTTTGGATTTTTGAAGTAGTCTTCTGAAGATCAACTAAACTACGTAGAACGGTTTTTGCTTGCTGAGGATATGTGTGTTTGCCGCTAATTACAATAAACTTTTCAAGATAATTTGGCACAGTAAATTGATTAACTAATTGGGTAAATCTTTCATTAGTAATTGTATACGACTGCTTTGAGTTACGAGAACCGCGAGTCGCTCTATAATGCGCCGTAGCTTGCTCCGTCTGTACCCAAACTATAAGAGGTCTGTAACCAGCTTCACGAGCTTGCCTGGCTAATCTTACGCGTGAAGAACGCGTTTCAAGGCCACCTTCATAAATGATAGTACGTTTTGTTTTTAAAAGTTCAGTAAATTGATTAGCAGCCAGCTTTTCAATTCTGTGTTGTTCGTCTCCGCTGTATACTGGATTCTCAAAGACCGTATGCCTAATTTTTTCTAAATCTATAAAAGGCGCGCCAAATTCTTCAGAGAAACGGCTTGCAAAAAAGGTTTTACCAGCACCAGGTATTCCCACTAAAAAAATAACTCTAGGCGTTGTTAGGTCTAAATTATTCATGTTAATTATAATTATAACATACTGTATATTTTTATCTATATATCAGGTGGGAGCTTTTAGATAATTTAAAATCTTACATAAATGGAGTACTGTCTTGCTTTTAATTTAATATAAGATTTGATACAATTTACAGTGACGTTGATACACAGGGGCATAGTACAACGGCTAGTATAGCGGTCTCCAAAACCGTAGATTGAGGTTCGATTCCTCATGCCCCTGCCAAATAAATTATATAAACTATATCTTAAGGTATAGTTTTTTAATTAGTTTTTACGCTTTAGTTTACTATAAGCATAATGGTTGTTATAGTAATAATATGCATACAGTAATTATTGGAGGTGGTTTTGCTGGAATAAAGGCTGCTTTAGAGTTAGCCAATAAGCAAACTGGTAAAATTACGCTTATATCTAATTCACCATATTTTAATTGTCATGCCTCGCTTTATTCTATCTTAGCAGGCAAAAGTAAAAGGCAGTCAAAAGTTACTTTAAGTGATATATTTGCACATATAAATGGAGTGGATATTGTTCAAGATGAAGTAATATCTATAAATCCAGAGAAGAATATAGTACGAAGTAAAGATGTTGCTTATGAATACGATAAATTAATTTTATCTCCTGGAATGGTTCCAGACAATCTTGGGATAAGTGGGGTTAAATCACATACTTTATCTATACGAAATTTAGAAGATATTGATAAATTACGTAAGCGACTAGAGGCAAATACAAAAGAAAAAATCGCTATTATTGGAGCAGGCCCAGCTGGCGTTGAGTTTGCTGGCGCACTAAGCGAATGGTATGAGGCTATAGATGAAGTAGCCGATATTACGTTAATTGATAGCGGTAATCGCGTTTTACCAACTTTTTCAAAAACAGCCAGCAGGCTTGCATCTAGAAAACTCCGTGATATGGGTATTAAAATTCAATTGAAGCGCTCTGTTCAAGAAGTAAAATCTAGCCATATAGTCCTAAATAATGGTGTTATACCTGCGAAAAATATTATCTGGGTAGCTGGAGAAACTCTAAGTCCTATAATTACAAAGCATGTCCAATATTTTGGTATTGAAGAAAATAGAGTGCAAGTTGATGATTTTCTAGAGGCGTACGAAGATATTTATGTAATCGGCGATTGCGCTAAAGCTTCTGGTAATGGAACAGCAGATGGAGCTGTATATATGGCCGAATATGTGGCAAAACACATAATACATACTATGATGGGGCGAAAATCCAGACCATATCACCATAAGCCAGATATTAAATCAGTGCCTATTGGGAGTAATTGGGCTTATGTTGAGCAATCTGGTATTTATGTATCAGGTAAGCTTGGATCGCTTACCCGTAGCGAAATAGAAAACAGATTATATCGTCAAATTATGCCCCGCGTGCAGGCTTTTTCCGCTCTAAACCCATATAGCTAAGGCAAATCAGTTTACTACTTGCGAAAACCATAAGTATTTCTTATAATGAATATAAAGTTGTTATTTAAGGAGTTAGTGCGCTAGGTAAGGGGCTAGCGTGGATTGTTATGAATATTTTAATGTTAGGATGGGAGTTACCTCCACACAATAGTGGCGGTTTAGGTGTTGCCTGTTATCATCTCTCAAAGGCTTTAGCGGAGTACGGGGCAAATATAGATTTTATGCTGCCCTATACTGCTGACCATTCTGACATTGATTTTATGAAGATTCATTCTGTTACTCCACTCTCGCCTTTAGAGAGAAATGGTCTTGGAGCGTACGATAGTAATTCAGTGGCGTATAAAACATTAGCTAAGGATTCAATCGAAGATCTTAAAGATATGCGCGGCGTGCAGCGAAAATATGTACGATATGTTGAACATTTTGCAAAAAATCATAAAGTTGATGTAATACATGCTCACGATTGGCTCACCATGGAGGCTGGCGTACGGGCAAAAGAAGTCACTAATGCCCCTTTGGTGGTGCATGTGCATGCAACCGAATTTGATCGTTCTGGTGAGTTTGGCGGCAATCCAATTGTACACGAAATTGAGCAACAAGCTTTGTTGATGGCAGATAAAATCATCGCCGTATCTCACCTTACCAAGGATATTATTGTTCAAAATTATGGTATACCCGCTGATAAAATTGATGTGGTTTATAATGCTATTGATGTCGACTCTTTTAGCAAAAACTATACTTATGACTTATCAACCTATAAATACATAGAATCTCTAAAAGAAGAAGGCTATACTGTCGTAGCTACGATTACCCGTTTTACTGTACAAAAAGGATTAAATTATTTGATGTATGCAGCAAAAGCTGTTTGTGATAATTATGATAAGGTTATATTCTTGTTCGCAGGAGATGGAGAGCAACGCGACGAGTTAATAGGTCTTGCTGCTAGACTTGGTATAAGCAGTAAGGTATTTTTTACAGGGTTTGTGCGTGGCCAGAACTGGCGCGACGCATATAGTGTAGCTGATATATTTGTAATGAGCTCAGTAAGCGAGCCTTTTGGTCTTACTGCATTAGAAGCGGCTCATCATGATTGTAGCCTGATAATTAGTCGTCAATCTGGAGTTGGCGAAGTTCTTAATAATATTTTTAGGTTTGACTTTTGGGATACTAAACTGTTAGCTGATCAAATTTTAGGATTAGCAACCTCCCCCACTTTACTTCAACAGATGAAAGAAAACGTTAAACAGGAATACGCTAAATTATCATGGCATGATGTTGGTAAAATTTGCATAAATATCTACAATAAAGTTCAAAAATCATAATAAGGAATTACTACGATGAGTAAATCAATAGTTTTGTACCTACATATGCATCAGCCATATAGACTAAAAACTTACACAATTTTTGATGCCGCGCATGACCATCATTATTTTAATGATAATTCTAAAAGTGATTTAAATAACCGATATGTATTTGAGCGAGCAGCTGAAAAATCATATAGACCAATGTTAGCGTTACTTAAAAGATTAATATCTCGACACAGCAGCTTTAGATTTTCTTTAAGTATTACTGGAACTTTCATAGAACAAGCAGAAGCTTGGGCGCCTGATGTTTTGCGATCACTAAAAGAATTAGTAGACACTGGACGGGTTGAGATTTTAGGCGAGACTTACTATCATTCACTGGCATTTTTTTATAGTCGCCCAGAATTTGAGCGTCAAGTTAGCTTACACAAAGAAAAAGTTGCTGCTAAATTTGGAGTGACACCAACTGTCTTTAGAAACACAGAGCTTGCTTACAATAATGATTTAGCAGATTGGGCAGAAAGACGCGGATATCGTGGTATTGTGGCAGAAGGATGGGATTCCGTGCTTGAATGGCGTAGTCCAAATCATGTTTATAAGGCAGCTGGGACTAAAAATCTTAAACTTCTACTTAGAAATTATCGATTGAGTGATGATATATCTTTTAGGTTTAGTAATCAATCCTGGAAAGAATGGCCATTAACAGCCCAAAAGTTCGCAAAATGGGCCACTAATAATTCTCCTAATTCTCGCATTATTAATTTATTTATGGATTTTGAAACGTTTGGTGAACATCAAAGCGCGGCGACTGGTATTTTTAATTTTTTTGAGCATTTTGTAACATTATGGTTACAAACAGAGGGTAATAGTTTTAGGACCGTATCTGGAGCAATAGACTCGTGTCTGCCAGAGGGCGAAATTAGTATGCCACACACAGTAACATGGGCTGATGCCGAGCGTAATTTAAGTGCTTGGAATGGAAACTCGCTACAGCAAGAGTCGTTGCGATATGTGTATTCACTTGAAGCTGATGTCTTACAGACAGAGGATAAAAAAATAATCAGAGACTGGCGTCGAATGCTTGCCTCTGACCTAACATACTATATGTCAACAAAATGCCATAACGACGGTAGTGTACATGACTATTTTAGTCCATACAACTCACCCTACGATGCATTTCTAACATATATAAACACCGTACGGGATATGCGTTGGCGCATTATGCAATATAGAAAGAATTTGTAGCATTATGGGGCGATTGCTGTCTAATATACATAAGTTTTCTACGAGAAATTTATCAAAAAATGCCTTTTTGGAGCACGCTACTCTGAATGACGCTGATTTCTTAACTAGCCGTGAAATACCAAACTACTGTCCACCTATTCGTGGTTTTACATCATCTTTAAAACATAAGGATATTCATTGCTGCGTTGGATCATTTTTGAGTAATAATTATACTGTTTTACATCGCGAGCTTGATGACAAGGTGTTTATTATAGTACATATAGGCCTTAGTAATTTATCTAATATGCGCCATTGTTATATATTACATAACTCTACATCTAATGTCATATTTGAGCGTATGATGAGTCTACATCCTCATCATAATTACTTACCAATTTCACCAAAACTAGGCTTCCCTCCATCATTTAATAAGGATTTTTCTATTTTGACAAAACCTGCTGATTTTTTACATTGGCAGAATATCATAAACAGAGACTTAATAAAGATTATAGAAACACCCAAAATTCACTATATTCATGAAATTAATGGTAAAGATTTATACGTATACAGTTATTATAAGGATGCGCCAAAAGGTAAAACTGTAGATGCTCAGGTTGGTTATACTTGTTTATTTGCTAATGGTCTTATAAGTAATTAAACCTAAAACACCCCAACATATTAACAGAATGGGGTGTTTTGATATTATTAGGCAATTTATTAGCTTTTACGCTTTTTAACTTCATTACGACCGAGACTCTTTTTTGTCTCCGTATAAACTGCATGTTTTTTAGCAATTGGATCATACTTGCGTAATTCCAACTTCTCTGTGGTATTCTGTGTATTTTTGGTCGTATAGTAAGTACGATGATTACTTAGACTGCTCACTAAACCAATCAATTTACGTTTTGTATTCTTCTTTGCCATCTCTCTTAACTCTTAAGTTTTATTATTAAATTATTAAACGTCTTGGTTGATTATACCATAATATCGCGACAGTTGTAAATGTATATGAAAAAACAATTCTAGCGATAATTCACAAAATTCAGCGGAAAATCAAAATCCATATCGCGAAGCATAGATATAGCAGACTGAAGCTCATCTTTGCTATTAGAACTGCATCGAACGGAGTTGCCTTGAATTTGAGTTTTTATTTTAGGGTATTTTTCCTTTAAAAGTTTAGTTATTTTTTTGGCGTTGTCTTGACTAAGTCCATCCTTAAAGGGAACTTCCTGCCAAGCTCGTAAATTGGCTGAATTATGGTCACCTTCTAGATTTAGTACTTTACTAGTCATGCCACGCTTTGCTAGTTGCTTACCTATCATATCAATAATTGTTTGAACCTGGAACTCATCTGAGCCTATTACCTTAAAACCTTTTTTGTCTGACATCCATTCAACATCTGCAGGTGTACCTTTAAAATCAAAACGATTAGAAATCTCACGTAGCACCAAGCCATGCACATTATTCATTTCTGCTTTATCAAAACTGCTTTCTATATCAAAACTGAAATTAGCCATTCAACTCAACCTCCCTTATTAGCAACAAATCACATTAAATCTACACTCGGTATTAATAATATCAACCATTGTATTTATTTAATTATACTAGAAATATCATCTATTTGATATTAAGCTTATACAATTAGTCTATCCTTTTATATTCAAACCTGTCTAACTCTGGTGCAATATCACTATACTTTTTACCAGCGAGCAAACCGCCAGCTATAAAATCTTCCTGTGTCACATCGGCCAGTGCCATACTCGGCATCCTAAAGTTTGATTTTTCGTCTATTGAATCAAATTCAAAATCAATCAGCACAAGTCCGACCAAATTTTCGACAAAAACGTCAACCTCCGCCATTCTATTATCGATATTTACTTTATAACGATTCTTTACTACTCGTTTTTTACTACAATCAGCTAAAGTAGCAAACTCTTCCTTAGTCAGGGGAATTGTTTGCTCGACCTGTTGAGATGCATCACCTTTTGCGACTGGCGTTTTCTTGGTGATTTCGTAACTATTACCCTTTTGCCTTAGTCTTAAGTGAGAATGATTAGGCGTATCGGGTATATAAATATCGACAATGTGTATTGGCTGTATTGTCTTTATTTCTTTCGGTAATTCTTTTGCTAGAAATGTGAGTTCTAATTCTAATTCTTGATTCATGATGTCTCCTTTTATTATTTTAATACTTATAACCCATGATTGTCTAAAATATAATCGCAAACCTTACAATAATTTCCATAGTTGGATTTATTACAATTGTTCTCGTAGGAAACGAGCCGTTAAATACACTAATCGCCAATTAGAGGAAAATATTTGTTACCCAGCTTTCGATATTACTTATTGAATATATCGTGGATGAAAAGATATTTGCTTTTATGAACGAGAAAACTGAGCAAGACGAACAAGCCGAAATCTCTGGCATTGCCTCTTTATTGGACGATTTGCGAGCATAAATCGCAAATTCAACTAATAAGCAGCAGGTTTTACTAGATAGTTATTTAAATCAATATATCGACCGCCAAACTTTTCTGACTAAAATTAACGGGTAAAAAGCCGTGCTTTTAGAAATCTTTAGCTCGAACCTGTTTTTGCATAAAAAATCATCACTCAAACCCCTACAAGCGCAAGCTCAAAAAATCACTTCTAGAGCAGGGCGGAAAGTGGTTTTTGCCTGTGGCAAGAATTAAAAATATAAATGAAAAAGTCGCTCTTTCAAGCGACAATTCCGAAAAAATCCGTATTTTGGTGCTGGAAGTAGGACTCGAACCTACGAAGCCTTACGGCGGGAGATTTACAGTCTCCTGTGATTGCCACTACACGATTCCAGCGCAATAAATGGAGCCGCTTCTCGGGTTCGAACCGAGGACCTACGGTTTACAAAACCGTCGCTCTGACCAACTGAGCTAAAGCGGCATTTGTAAAGATGAAACCTTTATTATCTACAATTTTTGCTTGTAAAAATACTAAAGTTTTTTCAACTTACTTACACTCTCATGTTAGCAAACCACAGGCGTTTTGTCAATATCCCCACTGAACATATCATACCTTTCTTTTAGATATTCATTAGTGAAATGCATATATAATCGGGTTGTCGCTATATTGGAATGTCCCATGAGTGGCTGGATGTCTTCGATACGTGCGCCACGTCGCAACATATTTGTAGCAAAGCTATGTCTCAATGTATGCGCGCTCACTCTCTTTTTGATTCCAGCTCTCATGGCTGTTTCTGATATCATCCTGGAGAGGTATTGTCGACTGAGTGGTTTTCCAAGGCTATTAGTGAAAACAAAAACTGAATCCGTACTCCTTTTGGAATGATATTCCTTTATTGCCTTTTCCGTGGCAAGATCAATAAATGTTACTCTTGCTTTCCCACCCTTGCCTCTCGATACTATTAGCGATCGATGATAAAGATCACCGTCTTTCAAGTTCAAAATTTCAGAAGCCCGTAACCCACTACTCAAGATAGTCATAATCAAAGCCTTATCTCTTGAATTTTTAGCAAACCTTATTAGTTGGTCCTGTTCTTGTTTGTCTAAAAAATTTGCTTCAACTTCAGCCATTTTTGGTATTTCTATTGCTTCAGGACGAATATCTATTAGATTTTTAGCATATAAAAATTTAACAAAACTTCTAATGACTACAACTTTATTTTTGATAGTTTTTGGCTTGTATTTTCTCAAGGCTAAAGAGTCGATAAAATCATCGATCGCTCGCATATTCAAATCTCTGACAGTTTTGGCTTTTATTGGTTGTATAAAATCTTCCAGAACGTAAACATATGTCATTTTGGTTGTTTTGGTAGCTCTTCCACGTACTTCTTTATGCTCTACAAAGCAAAACAATGCACGCTCCAACGTAGTATTTTTATCCATAATTCTCCCACAATTTAAGTTAAAATGTAGGATTTTGGAGCGTCCAACTAGCGTTGCTTTCAGACCACCCACACGGTCGTCAACTTGGCGGTAGATATGACGTGAGCTATAAATTATTCTTGTCCAATTTTGCCATGTCTTACGCCGTCTGCATAGTGTAAAATTCACAAACTCCTACTCATCAAACCTATCGTTTCTTGATGGTTCAATCACCTTAAGCTCCCTAAATTCAAAATGGTAAGATGTACCAACCTTGCAGCCATATCTGTTGCGGTTTTTTTCTAGTGTGACGATGATATCGTTCGGAAATTCCTTTAAATTCCGCTCAACCATCAAAACGATATCCGCATCCTGTGCGATATAGCTTGAGCCTCGCAAATCGTTGATCCCAGTCTTTCGAGTATGGCTATCTGGTGCTTTTCGAGTATGACTGATCAAAATAATCGGCAGTTGATGTCTGATTGCATTTTTCTTCAATTCTTTGGTGATATTTCCTAATTCATCAGCAATATTTTGAATTTCTCGCGTAAAGTAATGAAGGTGATCAATAACAACCAATTCACAATCTGCCTCTTCTTTAGCTTTGCGAATTAATCCGTCGATAGAATGCCAACTTAGCTCGTCATTTTTTTGAAAAAATATTGTAGCTCCACATTTATCATATTGCTCTTCGCCAAGTATTTTACGAAAACGCACACCAGCTTCACCGTGTGTCATTTCTAGAGTGACAAACAGCACTGATTTTCCCTGTTTAGCGACGTTTGCTGCGATATTCATGCTTAAGACCGTTTTACCGTTACTCGTAGCTCCTCCGATGACGATAAGTTCACCTGGAGCCAATCCCATCGTCATACGATCAAGCACCCAATTTCCCGTATGCAATCCCATGATTTTGCCCCAGTTTTTCATACGGAATTCGATTTCATCGTGGTAGTCAGCTAACATTTCAAATTCAAGCTCTGCCCTTGCTGACTTTGCCGTTTCAACCGATGCTCCGAGCACATATTCGTATAGTTTTACCTGATCTGCAGGCTTTAAGGCTTCGATCTTTCCCTTAAGAAAGGTCAAATTGTCCATGTAGTATCTCCCTGATTTTTGTTTTGTGGTAATTACCCGCTTCAATGATCGTTTTAAATAGCTCTTCGTACATTTCGGAATGTTTACTGGTTCTGGATATGCTCTTAAACGTCATGTAATCGTTTCTGAGCGACTTTATGGCTTCATTGTGGTAATTTATCATCTCGGCGACAAAGTACGCTGTAAAGTCCTTAAAACACGTTTTAGAGCCATCTGGGTTTTCTATAACGTATTCAGCCATTCCCCATCTCCGTATAATTCGTCAAGATCCGCCATGCCTTCAGGTTGTTTCTTCCGTTTTGATAGCATGTTGTCTATCGTGGAGGCTCTGAGTAGATAGTCGCTTCTGAGTTCGTGGATTTTGCCTTTATGCCAATCGTCTTCTACGAGGACGTCGAGTGCTTCTTCGATTTCTTTTAACGAAAACTGCTTCAGAGTTTCCTTGTAGCCACGTGGCAGCATTCGGAAATTGCGCTTGGTTTTCTGGTTGAGTAAGTCGAGTAGTTTTTTATCAACTTCACTATTACTTACTATATTATTAGCGTTATTAATAGCGTTATTATTTACAGATTTTGAAGTTTCTTCACTTCCTGATTTTGAAGTTTCTAAAAAACCTATAGGAACTGAAGTTTCTTCACTTCCTGATTTTGAAGTTTCTAGGATAAACCTGTAGTGCTTAGCTTTTGTGGTAGTACTCTGAATATAGGTGTTTTTCACTTCAACAATACCTTTATCAACAAGGTGTTGTAGCGCTTTGTTTACTTGATAGTAACTTAAGGCTGTGTGTTTTTCCCAATCCTTAGCCGTATACCAAGTAAAGCCATCACTTCGTTTAGCCATTTGGTGTAGATAAACGAGCTTGTTTAATACGATCGCTTCGTTTATTCCGAACTCTCGCGCAATATCAACATTGTATCCAGCGCTAACGCCAGCTTTCAGAACGTCATTTATATTCATTACGACGCCTCCACTCCTCTGTTAAATGGAATATCTGCGTGTTTGGAATTACCTCGGAAATATGAACAATTTTTCCCATTTTAACCCTCTCTTTTTGAGCCAAAGAAAACTAGCACCATTACTTCCTGTGGCGTTTTTTGTTGATGTAGTAAAAAAGACTGTAGGATTTGGTGCAAAACCCTTGACAGCTTTTCTACGATGTATCGATTTTGAGAAAGAGGTTATTTTTAGACAAAGAAAACCCCAGTCAAAAACGACCGAGGTTATCAAATGCGTATCTGATATGTTCTTATATTAGCAAACTCTAGCGTAAAAGTCAAAACACTATTGCTGCGTCGATGTCTCTATGGTTAAGGTCATCATATATTACAATGTGATCTTTATCTAACCTATCTTTTAAACTGGGGAGTGATTATCGCTTCGGTTAGATAGCGATTGGTCAGACTTCTGCAACAAACCTTATATTGAACTCACTCTGGGAACTTCCACCGCCAAAATTACGAGAATCTGTGCATCTAGCTCTGACGTCAAGTACATCTCCCTTTTCCAGGAGAGCGTCACAATCTAGTGTTGGAATTGGAATAGTCATAGAGTTTCCAGAACCAGTAATTCGTTGAGACTCTTTGAATATATTGTCATTCTTGAAAATTCTAATTAAAGCCGTCGTACCAGGATTAAAGCCCGCTGAAGCTATACCGCAACGAGCATGAATATGATAGATACCTTTTTTAGGAATTGTTGCCCGATAGGTTTTAGTGTCTAGCATCTTGGCGGTATCATACTCGATAGTATCGAATGGAACAATGACATCTTTTGTTGAATCTAGCGCTGGCCACTGCCCAGGTGCTGTGGTGGCTGAAAACATAGGTATCGACGTAAAATTAATCTTGTCGGTTGTAATGGATTTATCTGGTATTTCAGGAATAGCTTCATCTCTAAGAGTTCCATCTGGATTATGTGAAACAAGTAGCGCACTGATTAATTCATTCGCCCATGAAGACGTAGCCGTTGACATAACAACAGCTCCTATAGGATATAAAATGTCCATTCCACCTGTCAGGGTGAGTTCGGTAATGTCGCCATTTGCCGCAGGAATGCCCGTCCAAGAACTTACAGAACCAGGCACCACATCCTCTCCATCTGTTGTGAATATAATAAAGTCTTGAACTTCTCCGATCCTCCAGCCCTCAACCGTACTAACAGATATACTTTGAGCGCCTTTTTCTTTTTGAGCTGTTAAAATAGCTTTCGCTGGCATCTTGCCGTCTGCTGATACTTTTCGTAGCATTATTTTTTCTCCTTGATAAGCTCTATAATCGCACTAATCACAGGCATCAAACGGCTAATCCCCGCAGCTATTGCTGCCGAACCGCTTGAGAATATAATAGACCCTGTCAGTGCGTCTAAGCTTTTCATGAACTCGGTAAACTGCGGAACGCCGTATAAACCAGTAAACGCTATCATCGTTCCTAAGAATCCCTGTAAAAGTGTCCTCATAGCTCGTCCGTTTTTGGTCTCTACACTAAATAGTGATTTTATTTTTTCCATATTTCCTCCTTATTTTTTAAATCCTTTAAATAATCCGCCTAAAAATTCAACGATAGCATTTATACCTGCTAGTATTTTTTCTAATAAATTCCTATTAGAGGTTATATTTTGGTTTACTTTACCAATTTCGCGCATAACATCTTCGTTAGTAGGTTGCGGAGCTATAATCTCTGGCTTTCCTTCTACTTCATATTTCGTAGCAGGTGTAACTACTACAGGGCGTTTTTCTGGTCGTGGTGTACCAAAGTCATTTTCGGCTATATCACGAGCACGTTCTGCTAATATCCAGACATTTTCCTCGCCCATTTTTACTTGCAGATACTTATAGTTGTTTTCAACTTCCTCATTAATTACATGCATGCCACCAACCAATCGGAAGTAATCACCTGTATTAATATCTCCACCCATTAAGTAACCGTCTCGATCAACCTTTGTAGCCACAGCAACTGGAATACCATTATCTTCCCAATCAAAGGCGTGTGTAAGGCGATTACAACGGATTTGACGGATGTTAAATAACGTCGCCACTTCATCGGCATAATAAACTTCAGGTAGTGCTACACGACGCTGTGGGGTTAAAATAGGCTTGCCTACATATCGATAGAATGTATATGGTGGACAATCTGACGCATTCCAGAGCCAGTCATGATTGTCTATTACAATGCCAGCTTGATAGCGACAGTTGATTATATTATCTGGGTCGGTGAAAATTCCCGTGTGTCCAAGAGCACCTCCTGAGTTACCACGGATACCCCAAATGAAAATATCGCCTCGTTGACATTGTGCATCGCCGTTCGCGTCCGTTGGGACTCGTACCCAGCCATTCTTTTCTAACGCATCGAATAAAGTATCAGTATTACCTATCCAATAGCTTGACGGTAATATACCAGCCTCTTTTAGGGCGTAATATACCGACGACGAACAATCGTATGAGCTAGGACCATTCCGATTTTCCATCGAATAATAAACTTGTCCTTTACGTGCGTAAAACCACGCTAGAGCTTTTTCTATCATTTTGTTACCTCCTTAACTTCTTTAATAACTTCACGCATTTCTGGTTTGGTTGACTGAATGGAATTGATGAATTGGGTGAGTACGAAAAATGCTACTGTACCAATAAGAATAGTTAGTCCTGTGTATTTCACGATTAAACCTACCACCTTCTTCTCACCCGTGATAATGGCTTTGATGAAAATATTGCCATCTAGTTTTTCGTTGCGGTCGTTAATATTATTGATTGCCTGCTCTAATTCTGATAGTTTGGCATCGACAAACCTTTTGCGTTCATTGAACTCAGTTCTTCTGACAAGTTCGTCGAGTTTACTTAAGATTTGCGCCAAAGATGGCTCGACCACCTTTTCGTTAAATGTCTCTAAGCGAGCGAGGCGCTCGTTTTGCTCCATATTGTTCTCCTTTTTTGTTTTATTCATCTTCATCCTCCTCAAAAATCACCCCAATTGGTATGTGTTGGATGA
>ERZ773079.19-NODE-19-length-108333-cov-4.380733_pt1 | contig 108333 bp, 150 predicted proteins | sample MGYA00511355_ERZ773079 | MGnify/ENA primary metagenome ERZ773079 (study PRJEB29015, sample SAMEA2737979) | human oral metagenome | biome: human oral; feature: human-associated habitat; material: dental | place: China | collected 2117 ... | reverse complement strand
CCCCGGTATTATTTTTCCACTTTCTTCCAAATTATTCGACCGCCACATTGGCAAGTCTCTTTAGATACATTATCACCACAAACCATACCACTAAAAAATGATCTATGATCAACTACTTCTATATCATCTAGGTCTTCTCTACTTCTACATCTTTCACATCTCTTTATGAGCTTCATATATCAATATCAATTTCTATAGGCATATGGTCAGAATACCTTATATCATCATGTATTTTGGAGTCGATTATCTTATCCTTAATACTATCAGATACAAGAGCATAGTCTATTCTCCACCCAAGATTATTCATGTACGATTCCTTTGCATAACTGAACCAACTAAAAGTCCTTTGTTCAGGATGTACGTGTCTAAAACTATCTATGAGAAGTCCAGATTCCAAGTATTCCTCCATAGTATTTCTCTCATAGTCCTTTAGCCCAGGCATTGTATTCCTATCAGCTTCAAGATCTCCAAAGTAGTCAATATCTTTCCGAACTACATTCATGTCCCCCATGATGATGACAGGTTTGTCAGATAGCTTATCAGTATACTCCTTGAAAGCTACATCCCAAGCTCTTCTTAGTCCATCCTTATTACCAGAATTTAGAGTGTATACAGTCAAAAAATGAAAAGTATCAAATATGAGATGAATAATCCTCCCGCTCCCGTAAGTAGGTTCGAGAGTGGGAATAACACTTCCTTGTACACGAGGCAACATACTCCTCCTCAGGAGTATTCCAACTCCTGCATATCCTTTCTTGAACTCACTTCCACAATGGTACCTAGCGTACTCATCTTTATATTTGTCCGTATAACTACCAAACCTCTCTAAATCAGCTTTCGTCTCCTGAAAACATAAAAGATCGGGATTAAGGGTTCCCATTAGAACCCCTAATCCCCCCTTCTCACAGAATGCTTTTATACCATTTACGTTGATACTTACCAGTTTCATCTCGTCAATTCATCAACTTTTTACAAGTAACTACGTAATTCTTGATTGTACTTTCCTGAGGAGACCCCTCATCAGCACATCTATTCAAAACTGCTAGTAGGTCCAATGCTTCCTTCCTATTCAGAAGAACTCCATCTCTTTGACCATAATTTCCGTAAGTAATTTCCATAATCTTATATATTATTTCTAGTTTTTGTTATTGCATAGTCATATACTCGCACGTGATGTAAGTATGCTGGCCATCTTATCCCAGCAGGTCTCGATGACGAATTAAATTCGTGAGTCCGTCCCCCTACTCTTAGCGGAGTAGTATTTACTATAGTTCCCTCTATCTTAGAAAAATTATTTCTACCATCAAAAGTGTAATTCGTATTAATATACGATCCTCTCATAGTCATTGCATATTCCCCTTCTACGCAATAAATAACGTACTCCCATTTTCCAACAGTATGTCCATAAATTTGAACTGTTTGGTCTATCCATCTAGTCCTGTTTACTGTCCTAGTTTTTATATCGGTTGACGGCCACATAATATTTCCTGGACAGTTATTTCCATCTCCACTCACACATCCGAAGAGTACCGAGTTAACCGATCCAGATATAGTATTAAAAAACAGCTCTACAGTAAAAGGTTTTTTATTGTCCCAACGGTCCTTAAACCAAGGCTTGAAATCATTTAGATCAATACACCCATTCCTCATGTCCATACAATCGCCCCAAGTTCCATCGTAGTAAGATGTAATGCTGTCGATAACTTTCGGGTTAAAATTCCCCGTAGTATCCACTACATTTCCATCGACCATTCTTACATCCATTACAACCCCAGCTTCCCCTGAGGAAGGTGATGAGCTATATTCGTGTACCATAATTACATTTTATGAACGTGATGATAGGTATTCCATCGACCAATGTGTCCACCATGAACATGTACAGAATCCTCACTAAGGTCGTAGATACCAGCTGCAAATTTTGAAGTTGTTGAATCCTCCAGTCTTACCCACCTATTTTTGTCTACATAGAACATCTCCCTAAACGCAATCCCCCCACCTGCATAATGAATCTTCCCATTACCTACGTAATTCAAGTATCCACCGAATCCAGAAAATCCATGACCTGGACCTGGAAGCTCAGTACTTTCTTTCGTCCTTAAGTTGAACTTTATGAACTTATTAGAAAGATTTTCTGAAGTAGTTAATGATCCACTTGTAGTATACACATTCTCAACCCCATCGAAAGTAACGTTAGGATACCTTACTGAGATCGGAAGGGTCGAGTATTGGGACCAAGTAAACTTATTGTCTGTTGGATCTATTTCATAAACAACATTTGTAATCCCACCGTTATATATTCCACCAAACGTATATATCTTAGATTTCCATACTATTGGATAAAATTGTCCGAGTCTGAATCCATTTAAGAGATAGTACCTTGAAGAAAACCAAGGCTTTTCTATTCCCTTCCCTTTGATCCCATTGTCGGCCACGTAGACATATATCAATCTAGTTTCGTCACATGTCATGGAGTATACCTTATCATTTTCTTCATCCCAAATTAGTTTTGAATAATTACCATGAAGTGTGAAATTTCCTGTACCCAGCCTTTCATATTTTTTCTCCTTAACATCGTATCTCCAAATGGCATCATTAGTATGTTGGATATAGTGAAATCCATCAGCAGCAAACCCACTTGAAAATGTAAAATCCGGTGAATCTGGTGCAGCATACCAACTAAGAGTGAGTGGCGTTTTTATCGGGACTGAACTTTTAGATGTAGAAGAGTTCGTATTAACTAGGACTGGCATCTCTAATCTCCTTTAATTTCTTATGAATAGATACTACTCCATCTATGACTTCCTCATTGCAAGAGTTACCCCTGTACCCCCTAATGACATACCTAGATTTTAACTCTATAGAAAGGTCCATTAGCTTTTCCATCCCAAGCTCTCTAATAGCTTCTCTAATATCTTTATTACTGCATTCCATACTACTTTATGAATTTATTGTAATCCAAGGATGATGTCCCAAACTTAATTATTGCATAATCATAGTCTCCCGGATTGTAAAACTTCTTTAGGTTTATCTCTATGATATGTGAATCATTTATCTTACAAGCCTCTGAAATGATGTCCTGAGTTATTTTATGGACATTGTCCAAATCTCTACTCCAAAAGTTTGACTTAAATAGATAGTATATGGTTAAGTAATACACTTCTCCATAAGTTATCCACGGACAATTCTTAACTGGATCAGAAATAGCTAACTGCTGTTTAAGTTGGTTCTTGAATCTAACTGTCCACGGGTTATCATACACAACTTTTGTTCTAGTGTTTATTCCATGAGCAGTGTTGATGGATACCAACTCATCACACTTGAACATCATTTCGAAATACTTCTCATCATTATCAAAGCTGAATGATGATGTCGATATCCAATCATTTACGCTACCCATGACTACTTATTTGTTGGACAATAGTCATCAAGTATCTTGGAATGGATATACTGATATTTTAGTATTGTAGTTTCCATCAGATCATCTATGCCACATATTCCATCATCCGTTCCCATTAGCCTGATTACATTGTCTTCAAACCTCTCGAACCCGACCTCCTTTATTAGTTCTTTAATCTCTTTTATTTTTTCTTCTGTCATTTCTTCTCCTCTAAGGTGCTTTTGTATTCTTCCTCAGTACTTACGTTAATAGTATCCATATTAGCATATTCATCGTATGTGTAGATATACTTACTGGATCCCTGTAGTAACTTCCTATATAGTCCCTCAGATGGAACATAGAATAGCCCATCACTTGTTCTAACCCAGTAAAACTCCCCTTGCTCACCATGACGATTCTTGGCTATATTTATGACCCCCATTGGAATGGATGCTTTATCATTTCTACCAATAGTGATCATATAGTCAGTAATTTGCATCTTTCTACTACTCTCAGCCAGTCCACCCATATTGATCTTCTCTTTAGCTACACTTTCTTTATTTACCTGAGAGGCAATCATAACCAGCTTTCCCTCCCTAGTGATCTCAGTCATGGCGTCGTAAGTGATTCCACCTTTATCATACAAGGATTCTTCTATCTCGTTACCTGCAAAGTTGCTATCATAGTCGACCACAAATATGTCAAACTCATCTATATGCTCCATTATGGCATCGACATACTCTCTCGCAGTTATCTTGCCAGATGGAAGAACTGTAATTGTAAGATTCCTTTTAAACAGTCCCTTATGAGTTTCATATTGGCCAAGAATATCGGAAGAAATCTTTTTATGAGATTGCTTCGTTGCTTGGCTAATCAATCTTTGGGCCACATTGAGTTCACTTAAATCACCCATGACCAGATAATGAACTCTTTTTCCTTGGAGTATGAAGTTTACTATCTCACCTTGGAGGAATAGACTCTTACCAGTTGATGGAGCACCTGCTACAACTACCAATATTCCTCCTGGGTATTGACCACAATCAAAGCTATCATTGATTGCCTTGTACCTACTCTTAGCTCCACCTACAGTAACTCTATTGACCAGGTCTGTAATGTCAAGGTCAGCAAAGTTCTTCATAACGAAGTCCTGAGAGTAGTTGGACTTGTAGCTGTACTTCTTTATTTCTTCTAAGTATCTTGCGGAGTCTTCTCCATATTTAAACTCAGCATCTTTTCTGAATGCAGTTCCACAAATTGACCTCAAGTTATCTATAAATACCGAAGATTGCTCCTTATTGTAGGATCTAAACTCCTTTATCTTATCATAGATAGCTTGTGATTCCTCTAAAGTCTTTCCATCGCTTTGAAAAGTAAGAAGAAATCTAGACTCGGTCAAGTCCAGATAATTATACTCCTCTATCAGATTAATCAATCTAGTAATTAGTGAGTTTATACCATAACCATATTTTTGTTTATAGTACATTTTTACATAGTGAATATTCATCTTTGCCTCACTAAAGACATATTGATTGAATAATCCGTAGAGGAGGGTGGTGTTGGAAAACTCCATATAAACTTAATTATCTTAGTACTGGAATCAACTCCTTAACTCTATTAAGAACTGTAAAGTTAAGAAAGTGTATTCCATATTTTCTGTTTAGGAATGACTCTAGTTTATCAAGATCTTCCTTTACTGTTAGATCCCCACTAAGCGAGTTTTTAACAACGTAATCGGCAAGATCCCCAGAGATTACTTCATAATCATAATCGTTTAGGTTGGTATTAGATCTTACTTTATTGAGAACGTTAGCTTGAACTGGCGTGTATGATGGGAGAACTATCCTTTTCGAAATACCTCTCATCTCGTTCTATTTCTCTAATGTTGCTATTTTTATAATAATCTTTGATCAATTTGATTCTCTTTTTACTGTCGTTAGTATAAATTGGTACGTACTTATATGTACTTATGTTATACACCTCAAAATTCTTAGACCTTGCAGCTCTACCTATCGTTTGAAGAACAACATTTGCAGTTTTTGAGTAAAGAGTTACTACCTTATTTAGTCTAGGAAAATCAAGCGAGTTGTATGACGACTTGGTTCCTACAATAAGATTTATGACTCCCTCATTGATTAGATAGCTTGCTTCATTCAGTTTTAATCCATCAGCAACTACCTCTCCATTACAATAAACTGTAAATCCTCTACTGCAAATGGTCATAACATAATATTCTTCCCTTTTGAAGTAGTTTTCGATCCAATAGTCTATTACCTGAAGTCTCAACATTGGAACGTAGATCAGGTCTTGAGACATGCAGATCCTCTCTAACAGCTTACAGAAACTGTCATCAGTAAACAGTTCATAGATCATCTCAGAGTACTCATAATTCTTATCTTCTTTAATTCCATCAAAAGATAAAGAAGACTTTACGTAGATTAGATCTATATTAAATTCTATCGGCTTTCTGTATACTGATGTTCCAGAAAAGTATCTCATCAAATCCTTGTTCCTACCAATAGTATTCATGTATTCCATACTATACGTCTTAGACTCATTTTTAAGGGGTTTAGCCTCCTTCTTATCGGTAGTTGCTGAGAATCCATACATGTACTCAACCCCACTAAGGATCGAGTCATATATGTCTTTGATTGTATTATTTACACAATACTCTACCTCATCAGCAAGGATCCACTTCACTTCTCCCCAATATTCACTTTTAGGGTTATACTTCTTAGATTTAAAGAATCCCTTTATATTAACGAGATTAGCAAGTCGTCTATAATCGAACTCACCGAGATCTATATTGAACTTTTCAACAAGTCTATTACATACAGTATGCTTTGAAGGATCGGAAGCTGTAAGTATAAGTACTTTTTCCTTTCTACTCTTGACAATAAAATTAACTAAGTTAGCTATCACTTCAGTTTTTCCATATGAAGTATAGCACTGAAATAGACCCCTCTTAGATTTCAGAAGAGTGTTCAAATCTTCCATTTGTTCTTCCCTAAGTCCGTCAATGAAATAGTTAGGAAGTCCAGTCTTAATTTCTCCCTCTAAAACCTTTATTGACTCCTCATCCATCTTATCCCTATACCTGTTAAGTAGGAAGGGACAGAAGCCTATTTTAAATACAAATTCGTTTCCATTTTCTATCCGATCATATAAGTAGTCGTCAAATTCTTCTAAAACATACTTTTTCAAATAGTACTTATATACTCGGTCAGAGTTTCTAAATCTAAAGTCCCCCTTTTGATATGCGGGGACTTTAATTTTTACATTCCAGTTATCTATCTTTTCGACTTGGTAAAACTTATCCACTATATTATTTATCTGGTAGATAATCTTCTGCCATCCTTAGGATCTCTATTACAATTAGAGATTCTATGTCTGACTGTTGAATTCTTTCACTAGTTGGGGAGAACCCCCTATATCCTATTAGATAGTCCATCAGTTTTGACCTGTTTATCTTCCTCAGGAGTTTCTTATCTTCTAGGATTAGTAGAGCTGCATAAAAAGCTAGCTTTCTGTTACCGGGATTTTCATTGAACTCATCTATAATAGATTGCCTAAACTTTTCATATCCATATGGAGCTAGATGGCTTATATATGCAATGCTATAGACTGGCGATCTGTTGAGGAATCCTGTCCAAGTGGTGTATTGTGAAGCTATTTTATAGATTATTTTACTTATAAAATCGCCTACTACTCCATAGGATCTTCCAAGAAGTCTCTTATAGGAAAATCTAAGTCCAGCAGAGTAACAGAAATTGGAACTGTTAGTCTTGATTAGCTTGTTCATCTTGAAGTCCCTATCTAAGATCTTCCTCTTCTTCTCCTCAATTGTCTCACCGATTTCAACTTCTACATCGTCCCCAACTATTTTCGTTTGATTATAAATTATTCTACTAAGGTATGGATTGTACACCTTGCATCCATTTTCAACCACAAACTTGAGAATATCAATAGCTACTTTCGAGTACTCTCTATATTTTGGGTATTTAAGGTATAAATAGGTAAGAGGAGCAAGAAGGATCCTTATCTGCATTAAACCTATGAAAATCGAATTATCAGGATCTTCATTTATTTTCTCTACCCCTCTAGAGTAGTTACTCACTATCTCCTCAGTATTATACCTATCCTTAGTATTTGATTCTACATCATCTTTTAGGAGGAATCCTGGCTGAAATTTGAGAGATCTATCACAACCCTTATATATCTCATAAGCACTTAGAGAAAGCCTGTGAAGAGTCCTCAACGTGTTTACAAGCCATCCCTCATACTCTTCGAAATACTCATCCTTTTGGCTCTCTAGCTTCATAGTCAAGTACACTATATACTTGCTTATGTTAACTATAGTATTATCGAAAACTGTTTGTGATGCTACTTTTCCACTCGGATTCATTTTAACCTTATCAGCTGGTATGAACGAACCCTTCTCATCCGGATCTCCTTTGTAAATATAGTATGTATTGAAGTTTTCCCTTATCCCCTGGAATTTTTCATCTAAAGAGAAGGACAATGCCATACTTAATATATCCAATCATTGAGGCTACACAAGTAATTGCTAGAGCTGCTACGACTAGGTATGCAAGTCCACCTACTAGGTAGCTAAAAATCTTTTTCATATTCCTAACTTATTAAAAATTTCTGTAGTCCTATTATCCAGGGGTCTTATCATAACATCGGACTCTCCTGATTGGACAAATTGATACTTCAATTTCTTATCAGTATATCTATTAATAAGGCTATCAAATCCCTCTGATAGTTTCTTCAAATCATGTCCTTTAGTTACATAATCAAGTAGAAGTTTCTGGATTCTTGATTTGATAACTGCACGGGTAGATATGAAGTTTTCCTTGTCATATTCGTACTTATCATATACTTCGGGAATAAGTTCATCCATTCCCTCTTTAGTAGTTCCCATTTATAATTCTCCTAATAAAATTTTTTTCTTTAGTAGCTCCTCTGGATCTTCTCCATTAGATTTTATGATCTTCATATCTGCATAATCAAGATACTTAGATATACTTTTCCTTATATTCTTAGAAAGCTCCGTATCGTCCATATAAATGATTATCTCCTCTGGGACATATGATCTAAGCATCCATATCTGATAATCCGTTATAGTCGATCCTAGAACTGCAAATGGGGTATATTCCGGATACAAAAGTAAGCAAGCTATTGCATCAAACACTCCCTCACAGATTATGAATTTCTTATTCTCCTTGTGATCTATTATATATGCAGGCTTATTGTCTATTGGTGGTGAAAAGTATTTAATCTCACTTCTAGGATCTATCATCCTAAGCTGATAGTATATTAACTCTCCTCTATAATAGAAAGGTATTACAGGATTATGATCCAAAAATCTAAACCCTAAGATCTTACTCAGTTTCTCTAAGTATCTATGCCTGTTTGATAGGTACTCTAATCCAACCTCATCTTCATTAGGCATTGAGTTGAACAGATCATAAGTCCAGTACTCATGGTTTAAATGAGAGACTGTAAACTTACTCATGTCTGATCGGTATTTGGTTACATACCCTTTCTCTATTTTATCATTAGGAGATACAAAAACTGAGTTACATACGAAGCATCTTCCAAAATTAAAATCTTTATTTATCCACAGTTTTAACTTTGAATAGTTAGGATTTTCCGAAAGTTTCTTCTGAGAGCATATTGGACATAGAACTGCATGATCATGTTTTTGTTCTTGGAGATACCCAAGATTATTCATGTTCTTATGGTATGACTCTAAATCCAATAGGTACAAGTCATACCCTTTATCAGTTTTTCCTATAGAGACTAATTGATTATCCATTGTTTTAGGTTAAAAGAAAGGAGAGGGAGTTATTCCCCCTCACTTTCCTTCTCATTTTTCTCTTGAGTCCAAGTATCTGAGTCCTTATCATATTTAAGTCCGAAATCTGAGCAAACCTTATTGAAGGTAGTCTTCATCTGTTCAGTCTTAGCACTTAGTTCTTCAAGCTGCTTACTTGCATCCTTGTTTTGTTTCTTCAGCTTCTTGATCTCTTCATCCTTTCCGGATGCAATTGTAGTGAGATTCTTGATAACTTGGTCATTGTCTCCAGTCTTTTGACGATACTCAGCATTTTCCTTTTCCTTAAGCATCATATCGTTCTTCAAGTCCTCCATCTGATTCTCGAGGATAGAAACCTTAGATTTCAAGTCATTAATCTTTGACTCCTTCTCATTGATAGTTCTTACGCTATCCATGTCATTGAATGACTTCTTTGACTCCTCCAGTTCCTTCTTGAGAGACTTTACCTCATTGATCTTTTCATCCAATTCAGCTTCCTTCTCTTTCAGAACCTTTTCGAATCTCATCCTTACTACATCAGACTCCTTAGAAGGATTGTAATCAATGTTTGGATCGATAAGTTTCTTTCTAGCTTCATCTTCTGATGTGTAGTAGTAAGGAATACCTCCAGAAATTGTCTTCGAAAGGTCTACTTCCCATCCACCCTCTAGGATAATAGCAAATTCAGTCTCTGAACCTGCTGAGAGAACTGCCCTAATAAGCTGATCGGATGCAAGATATGAAGAACTAACTTCTCCTGGTCCAATAATAATTGGAAGATCTCTTGAATTGGGTATAGGAATGATAGCCTTACCCAAAGTTGCATTTAAAATTTTCATTAGACGTCTAATTAAATATGGATAATTTGATAATATTATTTCCAGTTTTTATTGATTTCTCTGGTCTAACTGTAACGTAGACAATTGTATCTTGAGTTCCATCTTCCGTACTATACTTTTCAGTTAGATTCCTGAATACAGTATCTACCACTTTGACCTTCTTACCACTTTCAATAATTTCTTCTAGTATCTTAGTGAGTAGGTAGAATATGTATGAGAACTGTATGGAATTATAAAAGTTAAGTATATCCATATCAGAGATGCTTTTAGGCTCCATTACTTTTACGAAAGAGATAGTATCTTTAAGTCTATAAAGCTGATAGTAATAATCATTTAGCTTAACTACATATCTCTTTGTTGTGAAAAATCTAAGTGGAGCCTTTACCATATAGTTCTTGTATCTCCTTCTGGAGCATGAAGATCTAATTGGAACTGCAAACTTAATATTGTCTATGAATATGTCCTTGAATTTCTCTTGGTTTTTATCTAGGAGGTTAAAAAATAAATTTAGTCTTTTTTCCTCCTCTATTTTCTTTTCGTTTTCGTCCATCTTTTATCTACTTTCCAAACCTAAGGTTTTAAGCCCAGAGAACCAAAGGATGCAGTTTTTAATGACATCCTTTTGGCTCTTGGTTCTACCAACGAGCAAACATCCCGTAGGATCCTTAATTAAAAACTTGAATTATAAATAACTATTTGTCGTTTGACTGTTTTTAGAACAGTCAAACTTATAGTCAGAAGAATTCTGATTATAAAACAGCTGTTTTTAATTAAGGGTTTTAGCCCTCGAATTGTGCTCCATATGTGATTATCAAGCAGTTACCGGGACTTACTAAACGTTAATAGGATTAACATAAATTGATTTGATAAGTATGATCGTACTTTAGGGACCCAATTAGGGGGGGGGGTAAAAAAAGATGCCAAGGGAATGTACCCTTGGCTTGGTTATTAGATTGTGTTTGTATCTTCTTCTTTCTCTTTTATAAATTCATTGATTTTCTTCTTATCTGGAATAACTGTTCCATAAGGGTTGGTTTGGATGAAACCTAAATCTAAGAATAAGTTACTGATCATTTCTCTACCCTTCTCTGAGTACACTAAAGTCTTTTGGTAGAAACTGATTTCTCCATCTTTCCTATAGATTGGGAGATCCTTTACGTTCCCATAGTCCTTACCCTCATATTTAGCTGTAAATCCATACACACTCCCACTATTACTCAGTCTCCTAATTACCCTTAATTTGAGGAGGATCTTGTTCAATATCTGTGCAGTCATCCCAAAACTCCTTGATAGGGTTGTGACAGTTTGGAGGCTCTTACTGTCCAAGATTCTGTCATAGTGATCCAGCTTCGGCTTGGCTACCTCTAACTCCTTTTGAGCTTTAATTCTTAACTCCCTCTCATCAGCAAGATTGATCAATATCTCTGCCATTTTTCTCGGGTCGTTAAGGATCTCCATCAGCTTATCTCCAGTTACATATGCTCCATGCTTTCTGATGGAAGGGAGAACCTCTTCTACCACCCAATCTTGGAATCTTTCAGCCTCTGGCTTCTTACTCTGCATTACACATCTGTATAAATTAGACTCCGATATGAACACGTCTATCTGTTGTCCATTCTCACCTAGACTAATAGACTTGATCCCAGACTTGCTCAATCTGGACTTCAGTTGTTGTTTATTCGAAATTTCTAGGATAGAACATACATCATCAAACTTGAAGAAAACCTCCCCATCTATGAATGTTGTCCCAAATTTACCGGACTCATTGTTTTCAAATACCGTTAATTTTACCATTTTCCTTGTCAAATAATATATTAATAATTAAGTTAATTAAGTTTCTTGATTTATCAGGGGATTTGAATCTGTTTCTAAATAGGATTTTCAATATCCCACATTTATCGGAGAACCAGGAGAACTTGTCCCCATAGGAGTCATCAACCTTTATAAGTTTTACCTTATTGTCACCAAGGATATCTATTACCTTATTAGAATTGCATCCGATTATCTTTGATATATTCCTAATATTAAAAATTACCTCACCGCAATAGTTTATGTATATTTCCAGAGACTTTCCATCCGTGATGCAAACTGAGTACCTCTTGATTGGGACTACATTCTCTGAGTATAACCTGTTGGTCATGTTACACTCAAACGGTATATAGCATATACTGGACAGATGCTTATGTAGTTTTGAGTGTAAGACCCTTAGGGACTCCCTTATTAGAAGAGACTTGTCCTTTCCCTCTATGTCCTTTCTTCTGCATCTAAATATTGCCTCCAAGAGTCCAATCAGATCCGAGTATGTACGACCATCTTCAACTGATTTACTTATCTTCCCGATCTTTATTAATCTTTTTACTTGAAATTTATCCCTATATCCTATTTTATCAGAAATATCTTGAACATTAAAGAGTGGAATTTTTATGTCCCCGGTTGATGATTCCCAATAAGTTGGTATCCAACTATCCTCCCAAAGATAAAACCTAGATTCAGGTTCAAATATCTTCTCCATTGAAGTATCTAAAATATGTAGATAAATCCGGACAGCTTCTATGAGCCGTCCGGAAATTCTTATTACTTTTAATATTCAATCTTCTCAGTAAAGAACACGATCAGTCCAGTAACTGTCGAATATATCAACCCCGGAACAAGAATATCCTCTATCAAGTTATCACCAAACAATAGGGATAGGAATATGATAAGTACTATCCCAACTACATAACATCTTGTCCACTTTAATTCTCTTCCCAGCATTCACTATTTTTCCATGAGACCTTGGATTCAGACCCATCTGATTCAATGGTTAGATAATTCATTCCATCATCGTCATTGCCAACCAAGTAATAGTAGCGTTTTAATTTATATCGAAGAACCTCAAGTAGATCATATTCCTTCCCATTGTATAAGAAGTTATTATTGGCAGAAATATCCATACCAGATACGGACATGATATCCATGATAATATCCTTAATCTTATTAAATTTATAGAGTTCATATGGTTCAATTTCTGTCCTAAACGATCTTGGAATTAGATCTACTCTTCTCTTATTCTTGTGGATAACCAGGGAAGTTGTTTCATATGGGAGATCTACGAACATATATTCATCACACTCCAGAATGAAATCCACTCTTGTTGCTGAAGGTCCAACAATGAATCCATCTTCATCATCCTCATCACTATACTCATACCAATCACTATCTCCATCGAAGTAATCGTCTTCCTCTTCAAGATCTTCCTCTTCAAATTCATCCTCTGACTCATACATGTGCCTTTTTCTTTCCTCTGGAAGATAGTAATTAGGATAGTTTCTGAAGAATAGTTCGTTGATCCCAATCCACATTTCACTCATGCGACGATCAATCAGAATGAAAAGACCACAATCTCCGTCTATCGATACATCCTCACAGTGATAGAGGAATCCACCCCAATTCTCATGGGTACCATGCGGCTTAAAAACTGCATCTCCTAGTCCGTAGTCTAACCTTACAATTATATTCTTCCCATCTCCTTTCAGGAACATCAATTCATCGTCCTTATTGTCAGCTACTCCTTTGTCAATGAATACCTTATCAGTAAGGTCTGGGAAGTCATCTATCGAGATACTTTCATTGAATCTTTGACCGAACCTCTCCGGAATACTGCTATTGAAGTTTACTGCTAACTCGATGATGTCTTCATTATACTCTTCTTCTTGATCTTCCTCCGGAATTTCTATTCCACAAGTCTCTTCTTCATCAAAATCGTCATGGTAGGGAGATGGTCTACTGATCAATTTTCTTTCTGGATATGGAACTGGAAACTCTTTATCCTCATGTGCATTCTCTGATAAGTAGTCCATCAAATCCAAAATAATTTCGATGTCTGCAACTCCTAGACCAATTACTAACATTTCCCCAATTGCTTCCTTCAGTTCGAAGTAGTTCCCATCCTTAAATCCAATATAAGATAAGATGAGTTCCGAATCCTCCCTCTTAATGTTACCAGTGTATCTATCGGATCCTCCACTTATGAAATAGAGTCTTAAAATTGAACATAGGGATAGGAAAACATAAAATGATTTTTCTTTCATAATTACCCCTACCTTATCCTCTGACCCGGGGTATCTTACATGTACAGTAAGGTTCTTAAAGTCAATGTCAGCTATCTGATTAGTAATCGAAGTGTGTCCCAAGTCCTCTGTATACTCAGTGTGATCTCTATAGCTTTTTGCATATTTAACTAACTCATTGTATAGATTTTTCCAACTTGTGGGGAAGAGATTTCCACCACCATATGTCTTGTAGACTTCATAGATTTCACTACCTCCACCTTTTCTTATGAGGGAATAAACCATAAAATCATACAGCTCACCTAAATAATTTAAATTCATAATTTTGGTATCTTACTTTTTAATTGATAAAAATAAGAAGTAGGAAATGTTAATTTCCTACTTTCTTTTGTTTTAAACTATTTTTTCTGGAAATATCCAGAGATTTCAATATTAATTTCGTATTTTCGTTGAAGAACTTGCAGTATATCCTAGATATCCAACCACTCTTTATATTAACAAACTCTAATTTCTTGAATAACTGAGGGCCGTCAAAGGTTGGTCCGAAATATCGATAAAAATTCATCGACAGTTCTCCCATACTTAGGTTGGTTATTCCACTATCAATGTCTGAGTTTGAAAGGAGCTGTTGGACATTATATATTAACCTATTCAACCCTATGTGAGTAAGGACTCCAAACTTGAATCCCTTCTTCGTCAAGAAGTATGGGTTAAGATATTCAAGAGATAAGACCTTATTCATCTGCAAATACTCCAACTTTTTATTGTATGTGACTATTACTGGTTCACTCTGGTTTAGTTGAGATAGTTCATTGTTCAGTTTTGTTAGAATAGGTCTAAGTTCCATTATTAGTTACTTATAATGATAAAGTACTTACCCATCTGCTCGGTCATTCCAGCAAGCCTAGCCTTCATACTGGTTGCAAAGTTCTCCTTCTTGGAACCACCTCCTCCGATGGCCTCGATATTTTTCATAAGATCGTCCGCAAGAGACTCAATTGGATTAAGCATACCATCGAATAGATCACCTTTGAACATATTGCAGTCCTGTGAGATATTCTTATAAATTCTACCAATTGAGATGTTGTCCGAGTCCTCAACGTATTTGAATACGAATGGAACAAAAGACTTACTAAGTCCAGTCGTATCCCATACTTGAATTTCATCCATTCCATCTGGAATTTCTACCTCATCCTTTTCTCCATCAGATACTTGATAGTACAGAAGATCAATTCCAAACCTTCCAAGAAGAACCAATCGGAGCCCATTCAGTTCAGTTACTGTAAAGTCTTCCTTCATCTTCAGCTTGTTGAAAAATACTCGGTCGGTGATGATAGCTGATAGAGTATCCAATCTATCTTGAATGAATGCTTGGATTGCCTGCATGGCCTCACCGTCATTACTTACTACAGCTCTAGATCTCGAAATTAGTTTGGAAGTACTACTTCCTTGACTTGTTTTTACTAGTGAAATTTCTATGTTCATATTAAAAAATTATTTTTCATTTGAGATTTTCTCATCTATAAGGGTTTTTGCCCCTTCATTACTTTCTATCAGTAGTGTTGATTTATCTATTCCTATCCAAATCTCATTTAATCCATTAAGGATTATATCAATGAAAAGTCCATTACTTCCATTTATTGAATTATCTCGACAGTGATATAGAAATCCTCCCAAACTATCGTGGGTTCCATATGGCTTAAACACTAATTCCCCAAACTTAGATCCAAGTTTTAAGATGATATTCTTTCCTATGGATTTTAGGGCTTCTTCTTTACACTTATTTTTTACAACTAATTCCTTCCCGGTGAAGTCTGGAAAGTCACATGGAGATATGTCTTTATCAAATGGGATTATATTATTACAAAATATGTCCCTATCATAGATTACACTTAATTCAATCTTTTCCTTTTCCATTTCTTACTGTTCATTGTAGAATTGGTATTTTGCCTTTTTATAATCCGATAATATGCTCTCTAGTAAATCTAGGAAAATATGATAGTCAAACTCTGACATATTTTTAAGATAGTCCATCTTGAATCCAAGAACCCAGTGAGGACTGTTTGCGATTTTATTCACAATACCAACTGCTTTTACCATAGATGGCAATACTTCTTTAGCTTGTTCAATTATCCCATCTTCTGGAAAGTAATGGTAGAGTAAGGATTCTTTCATACACTCCTCCCTACTCTTCGGCCTGTTGTCGAGATACTCCATTGTTTCTCCCCAATAATTGAACTCTCTAGATAGGCCGTTCATTTTACTACAGAGATCCCACAGTTCATCTCCATCTTTCGATATGTATTCCGGAAGAGTTTCATAATCAAATTCAAATTTCCCCTCTCTGTAGTAATACTTAAGGTAATCATTGTTTAGGAAAACTTCTCTTGCCATGATTCCTTTTATTTTTCCTACCAACTCGTCCTTATCTAAGAGATCATCTTCAAGGTCTTTGTCGTCACCATCATAGAAACTTATGTACATACCTAAATACTTAATATCTTCTGATCTTAGCTCCTCTTTTATAAATTTCTCGTATGACTCATCTACAGACTTAGAGATAAGCCTGTAAAGAGGAATGTCCATATACTCCTTAAGGTCGGAGAAATATTTTGCGACTTGGTCTATAAACGAGTAGCTTATTTCAATCGCTTTTCCTGACTCTCCCCTAACTATTGGAATTGGAATCTCTTCAAAACATTCATTAGATGTAATTGAAATTTTTTCCTTAATATATCTATCCCTTAAATCTAAAAAGTCTTTTGAATCTCGTATCATTTCTGTTCTATATTATTTCTTTTGTTGTACAATTCTCTTTCTCTGAAATACTCGTCTATTATTAATTCCATTATATCACTATGGTCCATAGTATCTGCAAATTTTCTTCCTGATTTATTACATACAGCATTCAATTTCCAAATATTAATTCTTCCAGTTTTTTCGTCCATCTCATCATTAAACTGGTAGTAGGAGAATCTGTCCCCCAACTCCTCATAATATCTTAGTAAATTGACATTGAAGTAATTGACTACATATGGACTAACTGTAGAGAAGAATACCTTACAATTTGGATTGTTAATGATTATCTTGAATATTACGTCCATCTGATCCATCTGTTCATATGGAGACTTCATAGATTCAATATTACTTAGGTATAAGTAAGAGTTTTTTATGTCACCTCCGGCAGAACCATCCCAATCAAGGTAACTAACCATTACATTTCCCTTTCCAAAGTAATCTACCTTATATGACCCAGATACTTTCAGGTCAGTTCCATTAAAGTAATAGGAAAGATCCTCATTATTCCTCTTTATAGACCTTCCATCCTTGTTTAAGGTAATAATATCGTCTCCATTTATATATGTAAACTCACTATTCCCCAAGTAATCTAAATCCTCTCCCTCTTTCGGATCATCAATAAATAGCCTGGATGTACTCCTACGAATCTTATCCAACTTATCCATTACAAAGTCGCATAACCTATATTCACGTAGGCTGGAGAACATATAGATCCTTTTGCTGAGATCTATTTCGTATTCATCACATCCTTCTACTACATTCCTAAGAATTAATTTCTCTTCCATAATAATACGACCCTAGTCTTTGTTTGTAATTCCATTCTTCTTCCTCGAACCTATCAGTAATCATTTCCATAGGCTCACTCAATTCATAAGTATCGGCAAAGTTAAATGTCTCAGTTCCATCAAAGACATCAAAATCTTCAGAGTCAGTCCTATTCTTTAGACCTATCCTATTAGACCCTTCCTTAGGTGGATGTACTATGTAGTATGCGAATTTATCCCCAAGCTCTTCATAGTGCTTTAATATCTCAACGTTAAAATAGTTGGCTATGTATGGGCTAACGGTCGATAAGAAGACTTTACAGGTTGGATTGTCGAGGACTATTTTGAATATTTCGTCTAGTTGGTTCATTTGATCTAACGGGGCCTTCATTGACTCTATATTTCTAAAGTACAGATGTTTATCCTTGACATTACCATATCTTTCATATAAGTTACGCAATCGATTATCATCTAGTTTATGCCCATTTGTAAGTTCCTCGATCGATATCCTCCCATAACCTAGATACATAACCTCATATGAATTGGATAGGCTGATGTCTCTATCATCTCTATCTCTTCTATATGGAACCCTTCCGTTACTATTATCTAGAGTTATTAATTCACCTTCACCGCTATCATAGGTAAGTTTCCCTCCCTCTCCCATATCATAAGACCAATCTCCATAAGGTCTTCGAAGCTGATCCAACCAGTCGATTACATAATTACATAGCTTATAATCTCTTAGACAGGAGAACATATAGATTCTCTTGCTTAGATCGAACTCATATTCATCATGTCCTTCGATCATGTTACTTATAGTCAATTTTTCGCTCATAATATTTTCTATTTAATTTCGTCATATCGCTCAAAAATATACTCCATAGGATCCGATAGATCAATCGTATCTAGGATCCTTCTCTCTGTTATATTACAAATACTATCAAGACAGCGGACAATGTCCTCATCTACGTAATATGCTGATATTTTCTTTGCAAACTCTTGATCCTTAGCCATTATGACATTCATATAGTTTAGAATATATGGACTATGTGTTGAGATCAATATTTTACGTGGATCAGTTTTCCAATTATCCCACTTTCCAAGAAGATTTCCTAAGTAGTCTATTTGATCGTATGCGGATTTTCCGTACTCAATATCTCGATAGAAGTCGTAGTACATAACTCCCAGTTTACTCACCTCCTTGTGATCCGGACATTTCATGTACTGCGGGAATGAGTGAATAATATCCCGACTATATCCTCCAATTACATAATTATCATTACATGTGTATTTTAGTTTTTCTCTCATTTCATCTGAAATGCTTCCTCCATGTCCTACTCTAAAATTAAATATAAATTGTGGGATTAGGTTGGCATTCTCATAGCTGTCTCCGCAGAATACTAAAACCTTTCTATCACTTAGGTCAATTGTGTACTTCTCATTTCCCCCCAGTTGAACTTCTATCTTCTCTTTCAAATTCTCTTCCATTTTATTTTCTATTTGTTAACCTTACCATTTAATACTTTACTTTCAATTTCTGTATACTCTTCAAAAATTTGCTCCATAGGATCAGACAAGTCAATAGTATTTAGTAACCTCATTTCGGTCTTATTACCAATGCTGTCTAGGCACTGGACCATGTCATCAGATATGTAGTATCCGGATATTTTCTCTGCAAGTCCTTGATCCCTGGCCATAATTACATTCATGTAGTTTAAGATATATGGACTGTGAGTCGAAATTAATACCTTGTCCAATGATATGTTCCACCAGTTAAACTTTCCTATGAGATAATCTATATAATCTATTTGTTCATATGCGGATCTTCCATATTCGATATCCTTAAAGAAACTGTAGGAAGTTTTACCGGACAGTATTGATCTATTTACTTTTGATCTTGTATCTGGGAATTGAATTATTTCATCTCCAGACCCCTCTTCCTTAATATCCTTTCCGGGTAAGAAATACTTTAGATTGAATGGAGGTATTTCCTCACTATCGCTGCATATTCCACTTCGACAGTCCATTATGAACTGAGGGACCATATTTGCTAGTTTGTATGTATCACCAGAAAATATGATTACCCCCTTTTCACTGAGGTCTATGATACATTCTTCCTCACCATCTATCTGAACTTCTATCCTTTCTTTTGAATTCTTTTCCATTTACTTTAGTTATTTGGTTTTCGTGAATTATCCAGTTATGTTTTCTATCCCTTGGATCTTGTATTACGTATCTCATTCTTCCAGTCCCTGTATACTTACAATTATATCCTGGGAACAGCCTCTTCACGATTCTCCCGAATAAAATCTCCCCATCCATATAAGTAGTAAATTCGACCTTATCATTGTGATTCAGTATCGGGAAGAGTATGTTACTTATCTTTTCCATGCCACAAAGGTAATAAGAAAAGTGGGGAATTACTCCCCACCATTACCTTTTCCATATCCAATCTCATTGATCCTATTGACTGCAAATTCAATGTATTTTTTCGCCTTTTCTAGATCTTGAGTTGGATTTTTTTCTTTTCTATCCCATCTCCACAAGTACTTCAGTGCATTCCCAATGTAGAATGCTACAGCTCCATCACTAATCCGAGACAAGTTCTGATCAAGAACCTCTCTTAGCTTTATATTTTCAGACTCATAGTATGAAGGGGATATTGCTGGATTCTCGGTGTTCTCAACTTTTTTCTCTTTATTTCCTTTTAGGAAATCTTCCACCTTGAGGTGAGGATCTTGTATGTGTTTCCACAAATTAGGAGCTGTCTCACCTTTCATCACCATCACTCCAACTCTTAACTCTTCATCTATTGGTACGGTCAGACCATATTTACTAAAGTCTATGATAAAGTCCTCACTTAAAAACTTTCCTTTATTTCTTATTTTATCAAGTCCTAAGGCTTTCATTATGTCTCCGACTTGGTAGGAGGATTTTCTAACTTCTTGTCCAGAATATCCATCCCATTTCTCTATAAGAAACTTCTCCATGAATTCGTCAACACTATTTAACTCAAAGTAATTTTCTGGAATATGATCATTCCTATTTATCACCGTACAGGAGTATCTATTAGAATATTCTTTGATTAGGGTATTTTCAGTTAGGTCTATTTTGTCATATCGCCCAATTTGAGATCCATTACTATCAAGGAGTTCATCTAGACCATATGCATCCATAATCTCATCTGCAAAGTAGGTACTCCTATGGAGATCCTTCACTATAGATTTTAATATTTCATCCTTACTAATTTCTTCCGAGTCATGGTAAGGGATCTTCTCCCTACTTATTACAAAAAAATTTCCAAGGAGGTAAAAATGATTGTCTGTAGCTATATAAATTACTTCTGTATTTTTTAGTGGAGATCCACAAGTTCCATATGAGACTAAATTTACTCCAAAGTACTTTTTCAATTCCCTTACGGAAACTTTTCCACCTACATAAGTGTGATCCTTAGGCTTTTGCTTGTTATCTTTTAATCTTCTTTCTGACCGGATATCTGGAGCCGTCATACCTTGTATCCCTCTTAAAGAAACTTTATTATAATCTTCTGGAGTTTTACCTACAATTTCTTCATCGTATTTTATGGATTTTTCTAGTCCATCACTGTCTCGTAAAATTATAAAGTCACTGTGACCATAGCAATGTATTCCATCCAATTCATTACACCTAAAGTCCAGATAGATTGTCCCGAACTTACTATTCTCTTTAATAGTTTTAGACGAAACTTCTTCAATGAGCCTCGCATTACTGAATGGGTTGAAGAATGTATCTGATTTGAAATCCCCCTTAACAATAGTTACGAACAATCCAGACATCATTGGGACGAATTCTTTGAAGATCTCACTTCCACCAATGACATACGCTTCCGTATTTTCAAAATCCACTCCAGACCTATCTCTCGCAGTAGTTAATGCATCGATAACTCTTTTTTCTACGAAGTAACTTCCATCTCCAGGACCCTTCAAGGTATTTGAAAGTACGATATTTACCCTACCATCTAATGGAAACTTGTTCCCTAGAGATTCCATAGTCTTCCTTCCCATGATGATTGGATGCCCCATAGTCTTCTCTTTGAAGAACTTCATATCTTCTGGAATCCTATTCCAAGGTAGACCACCTTTATATCCAATGCCCCAGTTCTCGTCTGCGGCCATTATTCCATATATTTTCATAATTTAGTTATATGTTTCTTCAAAAATTTCTTTTTTACAAGGATAAAACTCTCCCTTTACTCCTTTGATGATATAGTCTCCAAACTCGCAGCTCATTTCACCTTCTAAGGTATGTACAACTGCACCATACTTATTGAATGTAAGTGACTTACCAGCAAAATTATGTACCTCCTCTTGATTATCCTTTGAAAGCTGAATGGCTTCTACCTCTATTGGTTTCTTTACATACTTGTTTACAGAGGTACTAAGAACTTTCTTAAAGAAATCGCTGACTAGTTCTCTAGTGTATATGTCCCCTATTAGTGACAGAATTACGTTAAAGGTTCCTTTATATATAGTCTCTCCTAATTTTCCAATATCATCTCTATTTTTCAGATAATCACTTATAATGTCCAGAGCTTCTAAAGATGATCCATACTTATCCTTCAAACTCTTCCTAGAACTGAATTCCATGATTGCTTTGTGGAGAAGTTTCTTATCATCAACATGTTCCTTCGACATGCTTCGGATCTCCTTTTCTTTTTCTGTAAAGTTGAAATTTAATCTGCTCAATATGCTATGACTACTTGAAAGCCTTAGGTCAATGTGTGTAGATATATCTTTCAAATCTAAAAAGAACGTTGCCACATCAATTGGAACATTTTCCACCTTGACATTGTCACCTCCCCAGTTTATCAGATTAATATACCTACATACAAATTCTACTAATTCATTTGATAATTCCTGAATCTTATGGATACTGCACTCAAGTGATCCATCGATATCACTGGAGATTAACCTAGATAATTCTCCCTCATATCTTTCAGTGATATAGGACAATTTTTTCGTACTGTCAAACTTACCTATCGTATTGAAGTTCTCTCCTGGAATAAGTTCATTGAGGAATTTCTTTGTTGATAGTAACAAGCACCTTCCTACTCTATAATAATATTTTTTATCCTCAGAATATAAGTCCCCAAAAGAAGACTCAACGAAGTACTTATCTCCCCCATTCGGAAATCCTATCCCAACAAGTTTCCCTTCCTCGTTTATAAACTTTGGAAAATTAAGATCTACAGTGAGAAGATCGTCCGTTAACTCTACTCCATCTTTTTCAAATTCCTTGAGCATTTCAATAATGCCTCGTCTTTTCTCTATTTTTCTCATACTTTATATTTTTATATAATATTCTAGATTCATTCACTAATCTTTAGGTAAATATTTCATTCCAGAATTTTTCCCATTCTTCTCTAAATAAGTGTCCCATATCAATCCGGACAATAGACCTAAAAGTATATGTGAGGTCTTTTTACATTTTATATTATAAATACCTTTTTTACCTAAGTTAAAACCAAGATCAATATACTTACCAATAAAGTAAAGGGCTTCATACATTGATTCGTACTCCTCTATCAGATCGTCACAATCCTTACACATAATTACTTTATGAAGAAGGTAATCTTTATCTATGTGACTGTTTAGTATTGGGGTCATTATGTTCTTCATTAATGGCCCCTCCATATTCAGCATTTTCAGTCTTCCATGCCAATTATGAATCAAAGAGTCGATTGACATCGATATGCCAGATAATTTATCGAATGGTCTCAATATCTCAACTGGTAAATATTCTTTAGTCCATTTCCTACGACAGTAGTCTCTAACATCCAAGTATCGGTTCAGGAGATCTACGATACTGTTTACTTTGTTCCCAACATACTTAGGTGTGTCATCCCTTTCCCCAAGGAGACAAGATCCTTTTCCGAGTTCTCTATTGAATTCCACAAAGCATGAGATGAGTGTCTTAGACTTATCGAATTTTCCAATACTTTTCAAATCCTCATCCTCGAATAGATTATCTATAAATTTATTTATGGATAAGTGTATGCATCTGATAATACCAGGCCAGTATATAATATTCTCACTATCCCCAATATCCCCAAAAAGTCTCTCTACAAATAATATGTCCCCATACTTAGGTGGGAGGATCTTCTGAAGTCTTCCATCTAATCCACGAAAGATCAGAAAATCAAAGTCTACAGTCAATATTTCATCAGTTGGAACAATTCCTCTACTACTAAGGTCCTTTAACATATTAAGGACATCTTCACAATTCGTTATCTTTTTCATACTTTTTATTTTATATTGTACTTTTCTATTAAAAATTTTGACAGAATAGTTAGAACTATCAGCTGTGAATTTTCGCTCATAGGGAGACTTTTATAGTACCCATTTGGATTGCAATCAATTACTTCTAATATTGCTCTTATTGAGTTTGATAAATCTTTATACTCATTTAAAAGGAGATGACCAAAGTGAGATCTAACTATAGTTAAGTGCAAAATCTTTAAGTCATTACCTCCGAAGATAATTTCAAGTTTTTCTCCGAATTCTGGGACATCCTTAGATAGTTCTTCAATCCAAGGATTATCTTTTAATATCGAGCATATTCGTGCAGAGATATTAAGTTCTTCAAAGAAATTTCTACTAATCTCTGCTGAGCAACTCTCATATCCTATAATATATCTTTGATATGGATTTAGCTTTTGGATGAATCTCCTAACTACTTCATATGCTTCGAATCCTATCAACTCCCACTTATCACTGTCCAATATTTTATTGTTAGAGAAAAACTCTATTAAATTATTATAGGACCTAGACATCTCTCCGGACTTGTCCCTACAAAATTCTTCGCTCTTAATTCCTCCATTACGGAAATACTCAGATATAGACATCGCTAGGCATTTAGATACCCTTTTACAATACTCCTTATTTAGTGGTTGTTTTTCATATGTAAAAGTTTCTCCAAAATAATTAGCTACCTGATTTGAGAATCTATTCTCATTTATTCCAATTGAATTTTCGAAGTCAATTTCAGGAATACATAGATCTACGACAAAATCTTCCTCACTTACTTCCTTACCTTCTCCGAAGATACTGTACATATCCTCGTATGTTTCTACTTTTATCATATATTACTTTTTGGATTTTATAATAATCTATACTCAACAGGATTTGAAATACCATTTTTTATGTTATATATTGATAGGAAATCCTTTCTTAACCCTTTATCTAGACCTACCATCTTAGAAGCATATTCCCTTACTGCCAACTCTACATATGAGCTATTAGAAGAAATTATCAAATCTACTTTATTGTTGCAAAGTCTACTAATTGCTCTGTCTACTATTAACTTTTGAAAATCTCTATCGAACTGATCTATGTCGTCAATTAGGATTTTTAATTTTTCTTTCTTTTTCCGTTTCCCCCTTAGATAGTTATTTACGGGATAAAATAAAGTTTCAATCAGATACTCTTCACTAAGTTCAGGGTCATACCCAGACGATATTTCATATGGAATATGATCAAGCTCTATCACATCATCTATGTTCTTCTCCGATCTATCTATAATAGTGCTTCTATACTCCATTTTCCAAATTCCCGATGAAATCTCTATTCTCTTATTACGATTCATCATCGAGAATAGTCCATCAAAGTCGCATATCCAGTACTCATTCTCATCGGAGATATACCTAAGTGTTCTGGATATTAGTTTTCCTCTGAACGTATCTTCACCTTTCAGTAGAGTAATTCTACTGATAAGGTCAAGATCTACATTCTTTATGTAACCTAAATTTTCTATTTTAATCCTCATTGTCAGACTCTTCCTTTAAGAATTCTAATATCTTATTTTCATTGGGAATAACTGATCCATCCTCATTCGTCTTGATAAATCCTTTCTCTAGAAGGAGTTTGCAGATCAGTTCTTTTCCTTTTTCGGTATATACCAATAGTTTCTTGTAGAACTTGAAGTTCCCCTCCTTGTCAAAGATTGGAAATTCTTTTACATTACCATATCCTCCATTGCAGTATCTATATGTAAGTCCGTATACCTTCTTTTTCTTGCCAATCCCCATAGTTACCCCTAACTTCAGAAGTATCTTGTTTAGTTCCTGAGAAGTCATTCCCAGACTCTTTGCTATGCTGGTAACATTTAGGAGATCTTTACTATCAAGAATCTTGTCATAGTACTCTGCCTTTGGCTTTGCAACCTCAAGTTCTTTTTGGGTGGATTCCCTTAGTTTTCGTTCGTTAACTAAGTCGGTAAGGATGTCGATCATCTTCTGGGGGTCACTCAGTACCTCTTCCAATTTTTCACCAGTAATGTATGCCCCATGTTTCCGAATTGACGGTAAAACTTCTTCTACTACCCAATCTTGGAATCTTTCAGCTTCTGGCTTTTTACTCTGCATTACGCATCGATAAAGATTTGGCTCAGATATATACTCAGATGGTACATATGTCCCATTTTTAGTCTTTTCTATTCTATCATATAATCCACTTTTAATTAATCTCTTTTTTACATCATGGGGATCTAAGTCGAGTATCTTAGTAACATCTCCCAGGTTGAATATTACGTTTCCATCGACCAATTCGACTTTGATTGATCCGAATTCTTTTTTCTCAAAAATCTCTAAATTTGCTTCCATATTCACTCTTATCTATTATATTTTTGTTGTTAATATACTCATTTAAGAGGGGGTCCGGATTGAAACCGGACCCCCTCCATAGTTACTATATTATATACTAATTGAAGTGGCACTCTAAATTCAATTTAGGGTATTAATCTAATTCGTAATTCAAATACTATTTATATTGTCAATAATATATTTCTTAAGCTCTCTTGTATTATCACCTCCGCGGGTTTTCATTACTATTTCTACAAGTCCATACTTGTCGGTAAACCAAGGTATCCTTTTCCCTCTAATAGTATCCCTCATCATTTGTACCTTGAGAATGTCCTCTCCCTTCATATCACTTACATTTCTATTCTTCCCAATAGCTTTGTAAATGTCTCCGATATTGTACAGAGTCAATTCGTCATCATACTTATACCCACCAATTGTTTTCCCATTAGGAAGGGTAATCTCACTTGTTTTTTGAATAAATTTTACTTCCATCTTTATATTACTTCTTATTAAATTGAAACTTCTCCTTTAATTGTTGGATGGGGGTCGTATCCAACCAACTTTATATCTTCATACTTGAAATCAAAAATAGAATCTATTTCTTTTTTCAACTCTACTTTTGGAAGATTCCTAGGTTCCCTACTCAACTGCTCCTTGACTTGATCCACATGATTAAGATAGATATGTGTATCACCAAATGTGTGTATGAACTCGTAAGGTTCGTACCCAGTCACCTGAGCCATCATCATTAGCAGGAGTGAGTATGAGGCAATGTTGAAAGGAACTCCTAAGAACATGTCAGCACTTCTCTGATAGAGCTGCAAACTTAATCTATTTCCATGACTTACATAGAACTGAAATAAAATGTGGCATGGTGGAAGTTCCATCATGTCCAACATCCCTACGTTCCAAGAGCTTACTATGTGCCTTCTTGAATTTGGATTATTCTTCAGACTATTAACTACAGAACTAATTTGATCAATATAAATCGGACAATGACCATACTCATAATCATAGAAATGTGATGGCAAATGATTTGGACACCTTCTCCATTGCTCTCCGTAAATTGGCCCAAGATCCCCACGTTCATCTGCCCACTCATCCCATATATGAACTCCATGCTCATTCAAGTACTTAATGTTTGTGTCTCCTCGTAGGAACCAAAGAAGCTCATAAACTACAGATTTGAAATGTACTTTCTTAGTAGTTACGAGCGGAAATCCTTTTGATAAGTCAAATCTAAGTTGCCTACCAAAAACACTTAACGTACCTGTTCCTGTACGGTCTTTTTTCTCTTCGCCATTCTCCAATATGTCTTGGAGTAATTCTAAATAATTTTTCATACTTTACTTGTTATTGTATTCATTATATAGGGAGTTAGCCCTGCTATAAGGGGGGGGGGAAACAAAATAGCATATAAGAGAGTTTTTAATTCTCCTATATGCTAAATTGATATATTTATCTAGTTCTTTCCTCAAGATCTTTCATCGCTCTCGATCTTGTGTGATATTGACTAAGAATTGGAAGCCCATCAGGATCCTCCATCGTGAATCCACCAGTCAACAGGTTTATTATGAACTGATAACTACTAGTCATTAGACTGTTCTTTGCTTGGGCTTGAAGGAACTTTTCAGTACCAGTCTCAAGAAGGATCCAAAGTTCCATCTCTCCAATATTTTGTCCACCACCCTCTCTGTACCTACCTCTACCGAAGATAGCTCCATCTTTTTCCTCTAAGGATGATGTAACCTTTCCAGTATAGTCGGCTGAGTGAGATAGTTTCTTAATATAAGAAAGACCTGTTACAGTTTCTCCCTCTACGTATCCAAGCTCATAAAGTTTCGGTTTCTCACCTTCCTTCCTAACATATCCCTTCAATGGGAATCCTTTAGTTCCTTCCTTTGTCTCAGTGATAACCACATCAGGACAGAAGATTACGTCCGTATCCTTTACTTCAAGGTCTTTCATCCACTGTACGATAGTTTCATATGGAATCTTTAGGTAACATCCAACTTCCATCTGGAACCCTATCAGTCCTTTAGACTTGTAGTACTCAGTGAACTCGTCGTCAGACATTGATGTGAATTTATCTCCATAGAACTCTTCAGTAAAAGATTTTGCCTCCTTTACTCTTCCAGATTCAAGTTTATCACCTATCTTCTTGTAAATCTTTTCAATACATTTACTTAAAGATACTTCATAAACCTGAGAGATATTCTTTCTAGAGATAACTGCCGCAGGGTTAAGGATAATTTCCCCAGGAATTCTTTTTCCATCAGGGCTTTCGATCTGTGGGAAACACTCATCCGGAAGAATAAGAGATACGACACCTTTAGATCCATAGTTATTCACCAACTTGTCTCCAAGTTTAGCCTTGTTGATTCTTAGAATCTTTGCGCTTATGTATCCAGCTTCCTTCCCCTCAATCTCTGACTCATCAGCTTTTAGATCTTTATACTTCTGAGGGATCCAATCATAGTCCTCTGATGAGGACTCTTTTGGATACTCACTAAGAACCTTAATAGTATCTTTATTAGTCAGCTTTGCACCCTCCCTAAGTTCAATCTTAACGTCAAGGAGGTACCCCTCATCGACGTTGTTTGGGACAAGTAAGTTGGATTGATTATAGCTAATACCCAATCCCCTAAGGAGTCCATTGTTACCTGTGAAGTTTTGAGCAAGGTTGGGATTTACCCTGAGTCTAGTCTGATCGTTCACAATAATATCCTTACTAGAAACGGCAGACCCCCTCTTTCTAATAAACCTAATGATGTCATCCGCATAGATGGGCTTCACAACATTAAGAATAGAGAAGTGCATTAACTTCCTAGCATAAGACTCACTGATCACGATACCATCCTCGTGAGTATATCCAAGATAGTTCATGTAAATTACCCTGGAGTTGATTCCCATGTCGAATGACCTATTCTTCAATACCTTAGGAGCAACGATTACGTCCCCATCATTTACAACTTGACCAACCTTAACTGTAGAATCATATGAGATGATAGAGTCATTGACTCCAATAGTTGGATCGGGAATATCTACAAAATATATGGATCCCTTACCAGTTCTCATATAAATCTTGTTCTCCTTAATGGCAGCTACAGTTACCGGCTCTCCATCGTGTCTACTTACAAGAGTAGAGTCTTCGAAGTCTTCATTATCGTGTCCAGATGAAACCAAGTTAGGTTCTCCATAATTAAGCTCAACTGACTGCTTATTCATGGTTGATCCCATAGAAATTCGAATGGAGTCAGATCCGTTGATGATGGGGATTCTACGAGTTGTGTAAGAAAGTTTATCATCAGCTTTTGGCTCGATAAAGTCGAACTGGTCAGTTGTCTTACCATTGTAGTACTTCATCCTCAGTTTATATTTTATACCTGAGGTTCCATCTACGAATTTCTTCTTGTCGTAGTCCCAAAACTGATTGATAAGAACTTTCTTCGTACAGTATTTTGTATACGGAATTGAAACTGGAGTTTGGTCTGGATAAGTATAGCAATCTATATAGATTACATCATCCTTTATCTTAACGCATTTATTAAGCTCATTGATTTTGTTAGTATTTCCATTAATAGGAGTATTGACAATGTCGATAATATCAGACATGGAGTCATTGTACGCCACATTTTTGGGAATCATTACCTTGAACTTCAGTGCGTCAAATACAATTGGATTAACTGTAGTCGGAATATCTATACCCTTCTCATTTGCCAGCTTGAAGTAGTTATTCATTGCAGTTTGGACCCCCCTAAGATATACCCTTTTGTATTGGTAGTATTTCTTACGAATATCTTTGGTAATCTTAGGTCTAACCTCCTTGCTATACATGTAATGGATAAAGTTTGATTCTGGGGACCAGATCTTTTTGTCGATCATATTGTCAAACTTCTTATCTGGCCCCTTGTTAATCATTTTTAGAACTATATCCCTAGTGAGATACTCTCCGATATCATCCGTATCCAGCTTTACCTTTAACTTATCCCTTTCGAAATCTTCCAGCTTAACCCTTTCCTTATATTTCGAAAAGTTCTCAGCAGACCCGTCTACAGACAGCTCATCATCTTCATCATCATAAATATTTAAAGTTATTTTGTATCCACCATCTTCGGCGATGTCTGGCTCAAACCTAATATCTATGTGACTATTTATGACAATGTTTGTACTGTAGATTGTACATGAGTCATCACGGTCTAGGAAGTTAGAAGTCATTCTAAGATCACCGTCCACCACAAAGGCGTTGTTGACCATCTTCTGAACTTCCAAGTCATTATGATATTCCTCTACCTTTCCGTTTACAACTGACTTGAAGAAGTACCTAACAGTCATCGATCCGGTTGACTTATTCACTCTAAGTTGAGTAATATCAAGATTGTCGGATTCGATGACTTCATATCTTTCCAATGTGCAGTAGTTCTTTTCGTCGGAGGAGTAGTTGAGTTTTCCAACCATATACTCAACATACTTCCCCAACTCTTGAACTACTCTTTCGTTATAATTTCCTACCATTATTGATTATTCTCTTCGGTTAGCTCCGGATTATTTAAGTCATAACTTCCTTCTGCGGAAATTCTATAACTCTCTCCAGTTTTATCTAGAAAAGATAGAAAACACTTCTTTATGTTTTCAACCATATTGCCCCACTCAGATTCAAATGTATCTGGATTGGTATAGTTGTCATCTATGGCTACAAGAAGATCATATGAAATTACAGGATTTGTATTTTCCAGTTCTCCTCTTCCAAGATAAGATTCTATAGCACAAAAAGAGTCTAAGTAGTTATCTGCAATGTTTTGACTCAATTCTACTAAGTCTTCTTCTTTCGGAGTTTGGAAAGGAGACTCAACTACGATAGTATATTTTCTATATCTCATAATTTATTCGAAATAATTAGTGGAAGAATTACCTGAGTAATAGGATCTGGAATAAATTCTTTTCCTTCATACCCAATCTCCTTAAATGATCTTCCAGCATAGCCAAATGCAAGTGACTTGAAGAAAGATTTTGAATTCTTAACGTTTCTAACCACAGACTGAACCTCTATCTCATCCTTCTCACCTTTCTTAACAAGAAGTGCGAATAAGAACTCAATAAGTTCTGGAGCAGTTCCTTCCATCAATTCATCAAACTGCTTCTTAAAGTATTTGTATATCTCAGTATACTCTTTCTCTTTCTTTACTAACAGCTTCATGTCCAAGGTTCCAGTGCAGATTCTTGAGTACTTAGTTACTTCTGATCCATCTGGGTAGTAGTACATACATTCATCGTTGTAAACATACTCCTCATCTCCAATCTTTACCTTGAATGAATTGTTATCGTCCTTAATATATCTAATCTTTCCAGAGTTTCTTGCATAACAGTCAGCTAAGATCTTCTTGTTGTTTTGGAATGACTTATCCCCACTCACAGGATTGGCAGATGTCAGCTTAATAACCTGATCAAGCCTATATGAGGGAGTAACTAGGTGGTAATGTCTTCCAATTACTTCACCCTTCTTGAACCTTCCATCTGGTGAGAAACTTCCTCCAAACTTTGTTCCTTCTGGCCATTTATATTCCTTAATTTCCGACCTAAATATAACCCATCCATCTTCTACAATCATCCTACCGTCTTCAGGGGCTTTAATAAACCCACCATCACGGTCAAACTGGAACAAGTTACCAGAGTGCTTTAAGGCAAGACCAGATTGAGTAAGAGACTCTGTAAGAGAACTGATCATAGACATACCTACCTTAGACCCCTCTTTGTAGTTGAACTTGTTCGTAAGCATGTCCTTGGTAATTACTCCGACTGGTAGGGTACTTGTTACGATAGATCTAGCTTTGGTTATCTTATCCGATTTAGATCTTTCTATTATTTCTCCATCAGTCCTTGTTCTTCCCTCTGCCTCTTTCTCAGTAATATCAATTCCCCTATTTTCCTCATCAAGTCCTTCACTAAATATATACTCAGATGCTAGATAGTTAAACTGACGTGTAACGTATCCAGACATAGGAACTGACAACTGCTTGATGTCTTGAACCGCTCGGTTTTCGATGGCGTGATTCTTATAATCAAGAGGTGCCATACAACTAACTAGAGTCGTATCTGATAGGTTGAATTTGCCTTCAGGTCCGATGTTTAGCTGCTGAATTGTCATATCACGAAGCTGCTCCAGCTTAGCTCTTGATGCCTCAGTTACCATCGTCTTAATGTCCTCTGGAAGTCTAGATACTAAATCCTTTTGGAACTCTTCGTAGATATTTCTGATCGTAACATCCTTTGTCTTCTGATCAAGAGACTCATTGTTTTCAATGTCCCTAATCTTATCTATGTACTTATGATCTATTCCTACATACAGCTCTGAGATTCGCGGGGCGGTAGATCCGCTCAGGGTGGTAAGTTTCAAACAAAACTCTTGAATCTTTTGAATTCTATCCAACCTATCTTCCTTATCAGAGAGCTGCTCATAGAGTTGGGTACAATTGCTTGCATTGATGTTTTTAGTTATTCCACCAAGATACGCATTTATATCCTTGTCGAATAGCTTGCTAAGAATTTCTCTTCCAAGAGTAGTTTTCTCCCCACCCAACATTACAAGAGTTTGATACTTAAAATCTCTATGAGTCTTTTTATAATTATTTAATTCTTCAAACGAATCAAATGTATCTAAACTGTCTGGAATCTGAACCTTAGATGCTAGGATAAGTCCATGCATCATCTCGTGAGTTGGAGTGTATAATGGCTTATGATTCTTCTTAAAGTAGAAAATATTCCTTGGACTAAGTGGCTCTACAATTTCACTGTTCATCTTCTTAGGGATACTATAATAAGTCATAGCATCACCGTCGTAGTCGGCATTGAACGGCTTACAGAGTGCCATAGGAATTTTCATCACATAATCATAGGTTAGCTTTACTTTACAAGCTGCCATACTTAACTCGTACAAACTAGGGGCACGGTTAATGATTACATACTTTGCAGTTTCCTTACCATCTCCTTCAATATATTCATCAAATAGCTTTTCTATGTCATCCTCCATCGCATCAACTTTATAGATCGATTCCGCTTTTTTAAGAGGAACTCCTTTCTTTTCAGCTATATACTCAATGAACTCGTCTCTACAGGTCTCATACATCAAATGTCTTGGAATAACCACTTCATCCACTTTAAGAGTCGGATCTGGAACGATAACACATCGACCAGAATTTGGAACTCTGTTCGACTGCATGTTTCTAGCCAGATTCTCTTTTGATGGCTTGAAAAGGTCTGAAAGTTCTTCGGCATCGTTTGAGATAAGTCTTCTTAAACTTCCCCTCATCAACGCCTTATTGAACTCCCCCTTTACCGTAGGAAATACTTTGTAATAATATTCGTGAATACAGTAGATTATATTCTTGTAAACCACAGATATGGGACTATTCTCCAGCTTTTTCTCTCCATCCACAGTTCTGAGAGTTGGGGCCCTCATTACCATAGGAGATACTAAGACGTACAGATTGAGATGACTCTTAGCCTCTTCAAGGATATTTGGCTTGTATAACTGAATAATTTGAAGAATTCCTTCATAGGAACACTTCATAAAGTCAGTTATATTATCTGTAACTGTAATCCCCTCAGTTTCTTTATCATATTCAAACTGACAGTTATCCAAAACCATTGGATCATCCCACTTCTTTCCTTCAAAATATTTTGTAGTAAGATTAGTGGTTACTTTAAAGTTTGACTTTATTAGTTTGATAAAGTTATATACCTTGAATCTGTTCGAGAAATATACAGGGCTCTCAATTCTTCCAAATCTCTTGTAGGAATCTTCCTCACTAAGCATCGTTGTCCCACATCTTGGGCATCTGATTCCAGGAGATCTCATATTCCCACAGTTACAGCTATCCATAAAGATAGATCCAAAATACTTTGGATCATATACTCCCTTAGGATATGGATCTGGCATCGAATCTACCTTTAGGTTTATGTCCCTATATTCGGTTAGAACATTATCATTTGTGTACTGAAGAATAATCTCATCTGTCAGCTGTATTATTTTTGGATTTTTACTCATTCGTAAATTAATCTTCTAATAGTTTTAACATCGTTAGGGAACATCTCTAGAATTTCAGAGTAAACTGTCTTCTTACACTTTTGGAAAGAATCTCTGGAGATCTCAAATATTTCAAATACTTTTGACGGAACAATGCTCCTTGATGATTTCCTGTATTCACCCCTGTATTTTATATAGGCGTTATAAGTTTTTATTGGATCTATGATCTTATCTCTTATCTTACCAAAATGTCGGTCATACATAACATTGGCTTTTGTTCCCTCTGATCCCCAAAAATCTTTTGACCCAACAGAGTTTGCAATTTCAGCCATCTCAAAGTTTCCAGACTCTCTTAGGTAATCAATAAAGTTATTAAGAGATTCTTCCCTAAGATTCATCATAAGATCATATACCTTAGAGATTGGCCTATCCAAATATCTTGGCCTCTTTATGAGAGGTACCACATTCATCTGGTTTGTCAGAATGAGCATGATTATTACTGACTTTGCCCTATTCTTTTTTCCAACAGCCATTCTCTCATCAGCAGGGAGATCTTCGAAGTTTGATAAGTAAGACGATACCATAGCAACCAATAGATTCATCAATCTCTCCTCCAATATATCATCTACATCCGTCATAATTGAGTACTTCTTCAATCCGGTTGGATCTGAAGATGATGACACTGATCTATTCTTTCCTTGCTGATCGCCCACCTCCTTAGCAATTGTTATTGCATAGTTATACTGGTTGGAGAAGGTTAGTAGTGCGGCAGTTCTATATATTACATCGTCGGAGTCTTTTATTTGAGTATAAATTTCTATAACCCTATCCATCGATGTTACGTCCTGAACTTCCTCTCCATTGGATTTGTTCTCCATATATTCTAATCTAATTTAATTACATTTCCTGTGATTTTGCTAACCTTTACGTCCCTTCCAATATGATTTGAAAAGTAATATTTTGAGAAGACTAACAAGTCAAAGTCGTTATTCTCCTCAAAATATTTCTTCATTTCTCCTGTGATGAAACTTTCATTGACAATTAAGAAGTCATAAATCAACTTCATATCTCTTCTCATCTCTTTTTCGCCAACAATTGCCCCATCTCCTCTCCCCAGTTTCTTTTCGATACTCGAAAGATTGATATTCACACCAATATATTGTTGATTAGTTTTTCTTTTTGTCTTTCGTCTTTTACTAGCTCGATTCCCCTCAAGTCTACCGTCTCAAGTAGATTCCTGAGTAGATCAATGGCTTTGTCTTCCGAATACGATCCGTAATATTTACCATCAAAATTTATGGTATAATAATCGTTTGTTATCGTATCCCCCCTCCTAACGCTGTAGGTACCAGTTCTTTTATGAACAACAATGTAGTACCATGTTGGTTTTAATCCTAAAGCAATCTTTTCAGTCAGTTCTTTATTCATAATTCTTCGGTATTTGCTCAATATTTAAGGGTTTTGACCCTCATTACTACCTTTCGTATGGTTTTTTATATTCTTCTCCTATCAGTTTATACAAATCTTCCTCAGAGTTTAGTGGCAAATACTCATCACCACTTCTAAGTCCCTGCAAAGATAAGTCATACTTCACTAACTCACAAATCTTCTGTATCCTTAGAACCTCTTCCTTACTGCTATTGTAGAAGAATGATCTAGCATAAATTCCATATTCATCCGTGTATATTACCTCTACTGGGATATATCCATCAATTAGATACTCTACCTTAGACTCCGATCTAGAAACTACAATTGGGAACAACGATTGCTCTATGTAAGAGCATAGGGATTGAAAACTGTTGCATATTACCAAGAATGTCAACTTATCAACCCTATCAAGAAGTCTTTCAAATTCTCCACACAAAACTACCCTTTTGACGTCTGGAAACTTTAGAATAATATTCTCAACTATCTTTACATATGGGGAGAATAAGGTTCTAGAATATCTACTAATCCCGTCTTTATCTACCAAGTTACTATTGACTCCTGAATCATCTACTACTTGAACTGGTGCTAGCTCTGGGTGGTCTCTGAATACTTTGGAAATGTGCTTACATTGTCTATTTATGCTCTCCTTAGAGTAGTTTGATCTCTTGAATCTAAAGTCTTGACAAGTACAAGTTACTGACTCTGTATCTACCTTATGACTTGTTCCTGGCTTGGACCCATTTACTTCAATTATCATCTTTTTCCTCTAGGATCTCATCCTCAATTTTTGTTTTGTTCTGGAATGATGATGGATTCAGCTTCATCTCATTGTACAGATCTATTTGATCAGTATAAAATAAATTAGTATCCCGGAAAACTACTTTCTTATTTCCAGAATTTAGAACTGTTACTTCCCATCTTTGAAATCCATTTTCATCTACTTTCAAAAATCTCTTTCCGACTCTTACCAGCTCTACCATCGCTATGTGTGTACTTAGATCTATTGCTAGGACTATGCACCCATACATTTGATCTCTAACCTTTTCCCTCTTCATATAAAATATGAAAGTGATAAGAAGGATTATAAGAACTGTCGAGATAATTAATGTAATCATAAAAAAAAATAAAGGGAGAGTTTCCTCTCCCATTAACTAATTCTAATTTTTATATTGTCATTTTTTAGTGGCCTTAACTCAGATAAAAACATTTTTACAGTTTCAATTGAGTCAGTTACCTTTCCCTTAATGGTATTTTTACCAAGCAAGATACATCCAAGAGTGTGGTCAGGAACATTACCGTTGTGAAATAGAACATATTGATGAGTCGTAAGTCCTCCTACATATGGCATAATGTCGTTACCGTACATCTTACTAAAATGGGGGGAGATCCTCCATTCAACATAGTAGTCACCATTTGGTATTGCAGTTTTTCCCCAGATCTTTGGTTCGTCTGGATCAAACTTACCATTTTTATTCAAGTCCCTATCGGTGTCCTCGAGACAATCGCACAAGTACTTTCCATCTAGATATACTTTTCCAATTGTGTATTCTGGATCTCTATGTACCCTCTTAATCTCAAGGAGATGTTCTTTCTTTTGTGGCATAGTAACCTCTTTTGGTTTCTCCACTACCTTTTCCTCCTTAGGTATAGGTTTTTCCTCCACCTTTGGCTTGAGAAAAGAGGTTGTATCTTTCTTAGTAATTGGAATACTGTCCAACTTGCCCTGTAATGGGTTTATTTTTGGATCAGTAATCTTACTGTTGAGTATAGAGTCGCCTTTCATCTTTAGATTGTCAAGACTCTTTTTCAAAATATCTTGACTCATCATAAACATTGGAGGCTTTTTATCCTCAACTTCCTCTTCATCTTCCTCTGGGGCAACCATCTTTGGAAATTCTACCTCAGGGGTCTTTTTCGTCATAGGGATGCTATCAAGCCTACCAATATTCAACAATGGATTTGTATTCATATTTAGCTTTTCCAGTTCCCCTATGGGTTTGCTTTGATCCTTTACGAATCCTTCAGGAAGCACCACCTTTGATACAGGCTTTTCCTCTTTCTTGAGGTTCAGCTTCTTTAATATATCATCAAAAATCGCCATAAGTTATAAAGTTTTACTGTATATCTTAGGTGATGCTAGGTAGGTCTATATTTAGTTAATAAATGCGCTTAGTCCAAAATATGGTTCTTCAGATTTCTCATCGTCTGAAAAGATTGTCACCTTGGAAGGAGATTTCTTGAACAGTTCCTTTATAAATTTGTAACTGATAGCCTGTGGGTTTGTGTACATAGTTTCCTCAGAACCATCCTCAAAAGTAACTCCCATCTTTCTCTCATATCCAGTCATTATAGTAAATGACTTGTAGTTTCCAGGGACATACATGAATCCATTTATTTGATTGAAATTTGGATATAGAATTATATCTTTATCACCAAACTCAACAAGAGATTTTGAATATTCGAAGATCTCTTTTCCCTTCTCCTCCTCAGACATCGATTTTTGAGTAAACCCACTAATCAAGATCGGAGCTAAGGTTATCATAACCCTTACTAGGTCACTATTTGTCTTCATTGGAGGGGGTGGAGTAACTTCCTTAATAGGTTTCGGAGCAGTAAATGACCACTCTACTGTATACCCATTCTCATCAGGATTCTCCCTCAAAACAATTGGAAACTTCTTCCCAATAAAGTTGTCTCCACTCTTACTGAATCCCAATTTCAGGATTCCTTCTTCATTCAAATCTACTATATTCTTCTTACTTTCCATTCTTTGGTCTAAAAATTTTCTTTACGTTGTCCCTGTGCTTAATGAGTCTCAAGTTAGATGACTTATTGTTTGACTTATTTCCATCAACATGATCTATGTCAAGATCTCCTTGACTATCTCCCCTGGCTTCGACTACCAGTTTATGAACGCTTTTTGGATACTTCTTTCCGTTCTTAAATAGCTTTACTTGTTTATAACCATTTCCTTTGTCGTATGGATGCATCTTCTTGCCATCCTTTGCATATACATCCCCATCCTTGGTCACTTCGTATCCTGGAAATCCTTTTATCTTCATTTCTCAGTCATAAACTTCTGTAGGTTTCTATCCTCAGTGGTATAGTACCTAGTTCTCCAAACATTTTTTAGTGTTTTGATAGAGTCTGTCTCAGCTGTTATGGTCTCTGGATTAAATTCCACCTTATCTGAGAACTCTTTTTCCTCTACTCCATCTACCCACTTCTTGAGGTACGGATATTCCTTTATCAGTCCTCTCTTCATATAGGATCTAAGAATTCCTTTGAGATAGTAGTCACTGAAGTTCTTCTCATCCTCAGGAGGCGAAACTCTATCAACTGTACCATCTGACTCTATTACTCTTGTCTCCTCTACTAAGTCTTTGGAGTCGAACCTATCTCCTATTCCAAAGATCTTTCTAAAAAACTTCATCATAACTCTAAATCAATTTTGTAAGTAATTCTTCAATGTCTACTATTATCCCCTGAAAACTAACAGACTCCATATTTATCCTCTTACGATACAGTATGTTCAGTAGTTCTATAAGATATTTGTCATCAGATCCCTCAATAATTATTCTCCTCTTCTCCCTCTCAATTTTTATATTGTATCTTTTGATTGCTTGATCGAGATCAATTCCTAAGAACTTACATAGAAGCTGATAGATATGTCTTGGATTTCCGAACTCCATCACAATACCGATCCTATCTGGAACAAGGTTGTCAACAAAGTTCTCTAAGTTCATCTCTTACTGAGTTGAAATGATTAAAGTAATATGATGTATCGTAGTTTGGATCTAATCTCTCAATATTTCTAGCAAACATTTCTATAATCTGCTTTTTCTTGAGTCCAGTTATTCCTCTTCGAATGCTGTTACGCAAATTTTCTTCTCTAGTCATTGTGAAATTGCTCGTAAAAGTTTCTCCCTCAAGGATTCATCACCACCAATTGAAGATGAACTATACTCAGTGAATAAGTTACCGATATTTGACTCCTTCTTCTTAGTTGAGTCAGACTTTTTATCGGACTTACTGCTTGTCGTAGATGCTTTTGATCTATTCCTTGATCCGTATTTGCTTTTCCACTTATCAGCCTGAGATTGAACTTCTACCTTATTTTCCTTTACTACCTCTTCGTCAGTATCTGTCTCACCCTCATTGATTGTATGGGAATCGTTATCTGGATCATGTTTATCTCCATCTAACTTTTTGTCGATATAATTCGTAATAGATCTTACAGATTTGTTGGTTAACTTATTTTCCTCTATCCAGTCCCTAAGTGCATTATACTCGTCATACCCAAGAACTCTTCGAACTCCATCCAAGGAAACTGCAAGTCTTGGTCTATCCTTTTGTATTTTGCTTTCCTTCAGTATCTTTTGAACCTCTTCACTCAGCTTTTCCTTTTCTTCTTGGGATTTTCCCTTATAGCTGTCTATGAGGTTCTTTAGCTTCCCCCTCTTCATAGGATTATCCCTATCAAATACCGTGTTTAGAGCGGACCCTGATAGACTATCTACTAATTGGGACTTACTGAAAAGGATGAAATATGGATCTGATCTATAAAACTTAGAGATTAAGTAATTGATAAACTTCCTTCTCTCTGGGACATCATACGACTCAGTTATTGTGTGAAAAGCTCTTGAGTATGCTTCTACACTATCAAGCATTTTCGCCTCTTGATACATCTTGCTTTTTGGTTATTTTTACTTTGGTTCTTTGTTGGTCAAATATACTATAATAGATTTTCAAATCAAATCCATGTTCATCACAATATTTCTGCAATCTATCTCTAAACTCTTGATTCATGGCGATTAGAACATACACAGTTCCATCCCATCCCTTGCTTCCGTTTGCCTTTATATCATCAATTATTTCATTGTATGCAAGGTTTATCTCAATCATTGAGTAAGTGCTAGAGAGCTGGTCGATTATTGAGTCGTACAAAATCTTTCCGCAGCTATACTTTGTGTATGTATAGACAGCGTTAAGTGACAGCAACCAAACAACTACTATTATTATATATACTATCATAAAAGATTGTGTCTTCTTTCTCCATCGTCTGTTAGGTAGACATACTCTAATGGCTCAAACTTCTCAAACCTATCGTCTATCTTATTGTTCTCTATAAATTCATCAACTACTTTCTTATCAAATCCATCTTTGAGAACTGACAGAACGATACATTTATCCAGTTTTCCCCCAAGAAATTTATTTATGTCCTCAAACTTTTTCTCCTTGTCAGTCTTACCGAAGGATAGTATTAAATTATTCCCATCTAACTCTAAACTAACATCCTTAGAGAAGATTTCTAACCCCTTACTGAGGAACTTCAATTTTTTCCCCATCCCCTTTACGAGCTGGATGTGGATCCAAGTTGAACTCCTATTAGTGTATCCATCGTGAAATCCATCGGAAAGAACTATTCCCGGAGAAGTTTGATACCCCTTCTTCAGTCCAAAAGTTTCAGAACACTTTCTTATATCTACTAAATCTGTAAAGTCTTCAAAAAACTTCTTACTTAACTGAACTATATTCTTATTGTCTATTAAAAGTATGAGGGACTTTACCATCAAATATCGATCTTAATTACCTTGAACTCCCTATCACTTCTTACAGCTATAATTACTTTTTTGGACATCATGTCTTGGAGTTCTTTCGGACTTAGGTTGTCTATATCAACATCACTCATACTAATGAGATCTAACGGCAACTTCAACGAACTCTCCTTCATGTCTACCGGAAGAACTGTGTAGTAGTTTTGGTATCCATCAAAGTATGCATCGAGCAAGTCGTAGAAATCTTTCAGAGTAAGGGTAGATTCTTTCTTGTCTATTTTCTCTATCTCACTAAATATCCTATCCCTAATAGATTTCTTTGAGTCAGATTCTATTAGTCTATCTGGAGTCTTTCCCAAATTATTTCTTTGCCACATAATCATCTCTTGAGCCAGCTCCTCAGTCTCTCTTGCCATCTGTGGATCTCCACCTGAAAGTCTCAAATCAGCTGCCCACATCAATAAGAGCTTTGGAGCCAATACATCCTGACCTCTCAAAAGGAAAACTGGCTCATCATCTGGTATCTTTCCCTCTAGATCTACTATTCTTTTGTTATAATCTTGCCTACCGAATCTCACTTTACTGATATTTGATTATATGAATTTCTTCCTCTTAAGTAGCTCATAAGAGAGTACTTTATTATCTCAGAGTTATTTGTTTTTGGCTCTAAGCTGAGTATGTCAAATTTTTTATAGTAACTTATATTAAACTCCAGCTCATCAACACACTGGATTTCCTTGAATCTCTCTGCTAATCTATTTCTATATACCACTTCAAACTCTGAGTCGGACTCCTCTGAATAACTCCAAACTGGCCCCCTAACTTCTACCATGTGTTCGTATAAATTGCTTATATACTTCTTCATTGATTCTATATCGAACACAAGCATTCCCTTTCCAGTTAGGTATTCTCTGATTTTTACCACCTCATCGGGAGGATCATTAGTAAAAAGAACTGGAATGTTTTTATTTATTCCTACTATTCCGTCGTAGTTATTTACGAGTTTTGTGATTGGGCTTGGAATCCCAACAAGACTTGCTCCATGCATTGCAGAGTCAAAGTCCTTACTTACTATACAAATAATTGGCATTACTTTTCTAATCTTTTCTTGGAATTTCTATTCCCTTGTCAGGTGGGTTTCCTACCCAAATTTCTTTCTCATATACATCTGGAGTTAGGTGAACACACATGGACCTACCGTCATCTATGTACCTTAACCACTCTTTCTCCATATCCTCAGTCATATTTCCTACAAATAAGGCCATAGATCTTGTAGTCGAAATATGATCGAATAACTCATCTAAAATATCCTGACTACTTCTTAGCTCATTAAATAGATTATGTCTCCTTGGAGAAAGTGACTCTAAGTATTCTATGTGTTCGACAAGATCAAAGGTACCATTTTTTGACATCCAGACCTTATCTGGATAAGTATAGAATAGTTCAACTTTTCTCAAGTCAATGTTTCTATCCCTACACCACCCATCCATAAGGTGTTTGGTATCATGCCACCACTTATCAAAAAAGTTCACGTAGAGACCTACCTTATCAAACTCATATCCACATATACAGTTATTCATACAGATTAGAAATTTATCTTATAAAATAGATTTACTCCATGATAACTTTCTTTTTTAAAGTTTGTATATTGATATCCTATTCCAAACTTTTTATCAAAGAATGATACTTGTCCAGTAAGTCCTCCATCAATCATAAGACCAATCCCTCCAGTTACAAACATATCTCTCGGTTTCTTTATTTCAGTTACCTTTTCTTCTATAGTTTTATATACTGGAGTGAACTCATAATTTAGGTTACTAGCCCTATTTTTGTATACTTGAAAAGTTATCTTGCACTTACCAATCGTATCAATGTCGAATAAGGTTTCATCATAGTACCTTTTCGTAAGATACTCTCTCAATATGGTGAATGAATCTACCTTATTAACATATACCACTGAATCAATTATTATCGTATCTCTATATACCAGCAAGTCAGGAATAGATGGTATTTCTACTCTTACTGGATCGAGGTCTTTTATCGTTCCTACGATTCTCTTTCCTGGGAAGTATTTTACTTGTTTCTCAATGACAGTAACTGTCTCAATATTTCCTTTCCCAAAGAAGTATCCAATGACTCCGCCAGTTACTAGAGACATTACAATTATTATTGCTAATAACTTCCAATCAAACTTCCCATTCATATAAGAATAAAATAATAACCAAGGAGGAATTAATCCTCCAAGGTTATAGATTATATTTAGTAATTAGTTTTTCTCCTTTTCAGGCTCATTCGAGATAATGCACTCAGTCGTAACCACTGTAGAAGCAATCGAAGAAGAGTTGTTAACTGCACAGATAAGAACCTTAGTAGGATCAATTACTCCACAAGAGATCATATCCTCTACCTTGTCCGTCGCGAAGTTATAGCCAAAGAACTTGCCTTTTTTACTCTTGATCGAATCAATCTTAGTTTCTGGAGCAATTCCAGCATTGTTACAGATCACATTAAATGGCTCCAACAGAGAGTCGGCAATTACCTTAACTCCATCAATAAAGCTGGTAGTAAACGCCTTCTTTACCTTTGATCCATTAACCTTATTAACCCACTCATTGAGATACTTACTCGTCAGGATCAGAGATACACCCCCACCAGGAGAGATACCCTTATCGATTGCAGCTCTAACTGCACTCAAGGCATCATCCATCCGATCCTTAACTTCCATCTGGGCAATTTCAGACTCAGCTCCAATCCGAATAACTGCAACATTTGCTTGGAGAAGTTGCTTACGATCCTCAAGAGCCTTGTAAGCCGAAGAGTCGTGTTTTTCACTCTTCATCCTAGCCTCCAGAGTCTTCAACCTCTCTTCAACTTCTTCCTTTCGAATGTTTCCACCAATAATTACGGTATCATCCATTGAGATGATCGCCTTATCAGCTTCTCCGATCCAATCACGTTCGAACTTATCGAATCCCATGTTCAGATCGCTGGAAACCACCTTAGCCCCAACAGAAGCTGCAAGATCCATAAGTGACTCACTTTGGGTTCCACCAAATCCCGGAGCCTTTACGGCAGCTACTTGGAATCCATTCTGCATCTTATTCATAAGAAGCGTATTCAAAGCTGATCCAGTAACATCTCGAGCAACGATGATAATGGGCCTCCCAAGTGCAGCTGCTCCAGTCATCACTCTTCCAAGATCCTCAGACATATTGCTAAGAGTCTCATCTGCAATGATGAATACTGGCTTCTCAAATTCTGCCACAGGCTTGTTGTTCTTAACCGATGTGAGGAAAATGTGTGAGATAAGCCCACGATTCATCTTGATACCCTCTACCTTCTCTACATACGTATCATACGTATTCGAATTTTCAAAGGTGACGATTCCGTCCTTACCTGACATCTCAACGGCTTCCTTCACTTTCTTACCAACAAACTCATCGTTGTTTGCTGAAATAATTGCAACCTGCTCGATTTTATTCAAGTCAAATCCAATTTCCTGACTTAGATGCTCCTGAATGTATTTTACAGCAAGATCTGCTCCAGCTTTCATACCGCGACTAAGCTGAACAGGATCCGAACCGTTAGATACCTTCTTCATCCCATCATTGATCATCTTACGGGCCAAAACAATTGAAGTTGTTGTTCCGTCTCCAGACTCATTGTTCGTCTTAGTGGCCGCATCACGAACTACCTGAATACCGACATTTACAAGTGGATCCTTTACAGATACCTCACGAGCTACTGTAACACCATCCTTAGTTACATGACTGGATCCAAATGTACGCTCTAGGATCACATTTCGACCCAATGGTCCAAGTGTAACCTGAACTGCATCCGCAATAATGTCTGCTCCCTTGAGAATATTGTTCCTACTCTCCTCTCCGTACTTAATTACTTTTTCTGTTGCCATACTTTTTAGTCTACTGCTAATACGTCTCGTTGATTAATTACTTTTTTCTTTTTGTTATCGAAATATACTCCATTATAAGTTTGGAAATAAACTACCTGACCAACCTTAAGTTCCATAGGTTCGTCCTTGATGTCAGTTCCTACTTCCAAGATTCTTCCCTTCTCTACTGTGTCGTCATTTTGCTTGGGAATTACGAATCCTGACTTTTGATCGACTTCATCTTTCTTCTCGATAACTTCTACTAATACTCTGTTAAATAAAGGTTTCATTTGTTTTGTTAGGTTTTATTTTATTATAATTTAGATGTTCCAACGTGTTTGAATGTATTTGCTCCAGTAGCTGCCATGAAATATACTGTAGATCCAGGAGACATTTCTACATATTCAGCTCCACTTGATTGGAAGTTAAATGCTTTCACATAAACTGACCATTTGAAAACTATCCACTTAGAATCTCTCTGTGTAGAGTGCAGTTTGTCTCCAATCCCGTACTTAGTAACTACAGTTCCAATCGGTCCCGGATATGTTGATGAAACTGCAAACCAAGATGATCCTCCAGTATCCTGAATATTTATTTGGCCTCCCGCCTTTCCAGCTACCCCAAATAGCATGAAGTCGGTTACATAGTAGTTACCATATACATCTATAAGGTCTTGAGCCGACTTTCCTCCGGGAAACCCTAAATGTCCCCATGAACTAGATCCACCGCTCATCATATCTTGAACAGTAGCATATCTAACACCATTACCAGCAGACCATCCGGCTTGAGCAAGTAGTTGTGGGTTGGCTAAGTAAGTATTTCTAATGTTAGGCATTTTTATTCTCTCCTTCCTCAGTCTTTACCCACCTAGCTCCAAAGTAGGTTGTTGCACCCGCTATGAATAGTGATATGCATCTATGTCCAGAAAAGAAGATCAAAGAACATGCAAAAAAGATTACCATTATGATAATCAATCTAACAAGTATATCTGTCTTCATTAATGTCCTATACATTCCCTCCATTATATCGCGCATATTTGTGTCTCCTCTTTATCGTTTAGTGACATTAAAAATCTCTTATTATATTGAACCATATTCATGTCGTGAGTGGAAACAATAATCGTATTTACCCTGATGTCTGAAAATATCTTACAAATTCTGTCAAAATTATCCGAATCAACCGACTTCAAATATTCATCCAGAGTTAGGATCCCAACATTGGACTTATACAAGTTATTTAGGAAATTGAAATCACATACAGTTCTTTGTCCATCAGAGCACTGGTCGTATCTTCTATAGGTCTTCTTTACTTTGAACCTTGAGTTGAATAGAAGAACTCGTTCTCCCCTAGACATCTTGAGCTCAACGTCATAGATAACATCATCATTAGAGAACTCTTCTGCAAGTTTTCTTAGGATTTCCTCATAGACGATACCATTTAATGATACAAGATCCATATATCTCTTATACTTTCGCATAAGTTCCTCTGTCTTCTCGATATTTGATCTCACTTCGTCTAGTTCGGATTCCTTTTCCATTTTGTCAGATAGTAATCCAGAAAATTCCTTTGCAATTACAATCTTATTCCTTACATCTTCCTCATCTGAACTTAGGTTGTCTCTTAGAACAACTTTCTTCAGCTCAGATTCCTTGTGAGTTTCTAAGGATTTCTCGGATTCTTCCAATTCCTTCCTATAATTTTCTAATTGCTTTAGGTAAATATCGTTTGATGATATTTTATTAGATAGAATTTCAGATCCTTTTTGGAGTTCCTCATATCTCGCCTTTAGTGAGTTTAGTTTCTCCCTAAAAACTGACTTAGAGTTTCTCTTATTAGGTAATTTATCTATCCTATCGTTTACCTCTTTCCACTCAGAGAGAAGTTTATTAATCCTTTCTTTATATTCCTCGTGAAGTTTCTTATGGTTCTCATCTGATAGGGGAGCCCCACACTCTGAACACTTTCCTTTCTCGATAGACTCTAATCTACTACGTACTTCTCTCCCATCTACTTCAATCTCTTCGATCCTCTTTAGATCCGAGTCGTACTTTACAGATTCTTTGTACAAGAACTCGTAGGCTTCGTTAACTTTCTTAGATTCCTCTTTCATGTCAGAGAGGTCTTTCCTCAGTCTATCTATGTCTGTGGATACTCTGCCCTCTACTGACTTAACTCTACCTTTGTTTACCTGTACGTCCCTTTCAAGAGAGTCCAGCTTATTCTCCCACATTCTTCTGGATACAGCTTCATCCCTTTCCTTGATAATCTCCTCAAGTCTTAGATTGAGATCCTTTATGTCCAAGTCCTTTGCATAGTCTATCTCCAATAGTCTCCTATCGATATAAGACATAAGCTCTACCTTGGACTTCACATCTATCTCCAAACTCTTGTACTTTTCCTTAAGATCTTTGTAGATTAATTCCGCTGTCTTGTAGTAAGCTGGAATCCTATCAAGTCTATAGAACTTACTTATAAGCTCTATTCTTCGGTAAGGATTAAACTGGTCTGATAAGTCGTTTACTTTAGAAGAGATAAAGAACAAGTCTATGTACTTGAGAAATGGAAGTTTGTTTGGAAGATCTTCCTCAAACTCTCTAACTCCTCCATAATGTTGTTCGTTCCCATCAATAAGGAATCTCCAATCATCTCCCTTTGTTATTTCGTATACCTTATTCTGATAGGTTAGCGATACAGTTACATTTATCTTTTCAGTGAAGTCAGATTTATTGACTTTTATATCACTATTCCTTTTACGAAATACATCAGAGATTGCATTGAGTATGCTTGACTTACCGCTTCCATTTGGACCTAACAGTGCAATTCTATCTCCCTTAGAGAAGTTTACAGTTATATCTACTATGGATCTATATCCACAGATTCTTACTGAGTTTATTTGAAAATTGAAATCTATCTCTGAATACTTCTCACACTTAGACTCAACCTCATAGTGGATATTCTCTATATCATTTTTTCGACATAGATCAACTATTAGTTTATCTATATCGTTTATATCCAACTTTTTCTCCTCCTCAGTTTTATCTGATTTTATCTCAGGACGATATACATAGTACTGTAAATCACCATCAAACCCCTCTTTTTCTCGAATTTTCGTATAATTTATACGTAAAAACCTCGTATGATCCGGATCTGTACGTATTCTCTCCCATTTAAGGGTTTTAGTATCCAGTACTATGCAAGATCCATTGGCCATTGACTTAAGATCGTGTTGAATTGGATTTCCAACTGACACGAACTTTCCAATTACTTGATCATTGTGAATATCCCCATGAATCATTAGGTCAAATTTGCTCTCATCAATTTCTTGACCGAACATCTCTGATTTTGTATAATGACCTAGTAGAATATCAAGGTGCTTATCTCCCAACCAAGATAGATCTTGCTTTGGCTTCCAGTTCATAAACCCAAATAGGTGGCCATCTATCTCCAAAGTTTTTTGATCCATATTGATGTACTTATCAGAATCAAAATCTAAGAGAGTTATGATAGTATCCTCCTCTGATTGGTTATTTACCTTGCTGGATAAATCGTGCTGACCTAAGATATATCTCAGCTTACTAAAGTTATCAACCAGTTTTTGCATAAATCTCTTCATGCAGTGGTTGACGTGGTGTGTAGAGTATGGCTTATCCAAAATATCTCCAAGAATCCATACCTCTTCACACCCATTTTCTTTTCCGATTTCTACCAATCTATCAGATAGTTTATCAAACTGACCTAATCTACTCCTATATGATGAGTTATAATCGGGATAATCGTTTATATGTATGTCTGAGCAAATTAATACATTCATCGATTAATGTAATTAAGAGTATTTTCTTTATAGTATCTATGAGTAATTTTCAATCCATCTCTCTTAAGAGAGTTGAAGTTTGAAATAAGAGTATCATCATCTAGAGGTGGTCTATCTACTGTAGTTCTGATAAGCCTCTTCATATCATCAGCTCCTGGGTATGACATTATATCAAAAGACTCCATATTCTTCTTGAATGTCTCTACATCGTCAACTAGTGAGTAGTCTCCTTCCAATATCTTTGATACGACTTTATCAAAATCTTTCCACCTGCACTTTGTAGTTGACTTTAGGTTGTTGTGTGAGTTGTATAAACTGTCGAGATAGCACTTTACTTCGAACAATGATAATCCGATATTCTTGACTTTGTCACCAAGCTCATTCCACACATCATCATAAGTAATAAGTTTCTTTTTTACTGGATTATATAGATCAACATTTTCATTGATCCAGAACTTCCAGTCAGAATCTACTGAGCAGATTATATACTTCCTATCGTCGTTTTTTACTTCTTCTGAAAATAAGTATGCAAGATCGTCAGCTTCGTACCCCTTTTGGATTATCGATGGGAACCCAATCTTATATAGGTTACTAACCGCCCAATACTTTGCCTCGGATTTAACTCCTTCAACTCTTAACTGCTCTCTAAGTTTCAGATACCCTACTGGATCAGACTCCACATCAAAAAGTTCAAGATCTTCTTGAGTCACTCTTAATCTGTGTCCTTTGAAGTCTGGTAAAATCTTTTCCTTGAAATATGGAGAACTGTCCCACAATAAAATACATCTATCACAATCTACATGTTCTCTTGCAATTTTTGCGAACGACCAAACTAATGATTGAACAATGTCCTTATGGTCAAAGGTATATCCAGGAACCTTATATGAGCCCTCAACTGATTCTGGGTAGTTGATTACCATATTCATTTCGGTCTCTGACCTTGATTTATAAGCACTAAAATGTTTCATTAGAAAGTACTGTGCATCTATAGCAAGACATCTATACTTCCTATTATCCATAAAATGATATTAAAATTATTAGTAGCTACTGGGGAACCGAATCCCCAGCAGCCTAAGTATGGAAATTTGTATTTAGAAAGGAAGTGTGCTATCTACTTTCGTCTCTGGAATCTTTGTGAGATCGTTCTTATTTTCATATTGAACTGTGGAATCCATAGGCGGCTTGATAGTCGTCTTAAAGATTCCATTATTAACTTCTTCTACTCTCGTCTTGAGGAGGTCCCTAAGTTCATAGAAAGCCTGCTCATTGAAGATGCTCTTTCTTTCCTTATCGTATGTGATTCCAAGGAATGTGGACATAATGTTTCCTCCATTTACCTTGGCCTCCATTTCCGGAGTGATTGTCTGAAATTCCTTTGGAACTTTAGGATCATCTTCACTTCCAGTATCAAATGTAGCACTTACACTAGAGCTTTCATTGCTGATCTGTACTAGGGAATATCTTTTCTCCTCAATAGTTGGAATGAAAATCCTATTTCCCCAACTCCTACTTACATCCAACTTTACTCTGGAAGCTGTATTCATGGCATCGAGAACCTTTGAGTCATAGCTGTCGATATACTCAAATAGTACCATCTTTCCATACCTATCAGTGTTGATCTTCTTTCCTTCCTTATAGTGTGATACAAGAGATCCCCAGATCAGAGTCACAACCTTATTCTGAAGCTCTTTGAAGCTGTCCCGATACTTATCCCCAAGCTCTCTAAACTTCTTATTTAATACATTTAGATTACCAACTACTTCGTGATAGAGTGATTTTTGAGTGTCATTGATTCCTTCATAGTATGCCTCTGGAAGTACTACATATCGACCGAACTTCTTAGTGTTAAGTGACGTAACTCCATTATAAAAGAATACGTCAGGAATCTTATGAAAGAAGTTAAGCGGCTGTCCAAGTACTTCATCACTTGAATAAACTGGAATGTATGAAATTGTTCCCCTGTTATTGGGGTAGTACATGTAAAAATGATTTAATCCATCCCACTCTTTTCTTGGTCCACTACTCGTTTTTGTTGCTGATTTCTTGTTTTCTTCGAGAAATTTGTAAATGCTTTCTACATCAAATGTTGCCATAATAAAATACTTTTTCTAATTAAATACCTAATAAATACCAAGTTTTCTTACTTTTATGTCGATTTCTACATTAGAGGGTTTTAGCCCTCGATTTCTACTTCTCTTACTTTAGACTCCATTAATTTCTTTCCAACAAGGGTAGGTTGTCCATCAATTTCCGGAGTAATTCCAATTAAATAGTTACTTTCATCAATTTCTCTTGCAAATTCTGGATCAAGCATAAGATCTCCATTTAGAATCTTTAAGCTGAACTTGTCTGGATCCACTTCCTTAGGTTCAGTTTCCTTGAATGGAACAACTTCTACCGATCCTCCAATCATAAATCTAGATACTATCTTATTTCCCATAGTATCAAGGTCGTTAATTGGGGAGCTGATTGGTAAGTTATACACAATCTCTTTGTCCATGAATACTCCCCACTTTGGATTCACCAAAACATCAGCTTCTGAAATGGATTGGGTTGACTCACAGTCTGGATAGTTTTCCCGCTTCTCTATTAAGCTCGCATAGTCTGTGACTAAGATTTTTCTTTTAGAATTCATTTATAATATCCTTTACAAACTTCTTTCCTACGATATTCTTATAATATTTGATTTTATCATCGATCTCCTTCAGTTTGTCTGATGTATCCTTCTGTCTAAGGGCTGAAATCGGTTTACTAAGAACTCCCCTAACTATTTCAATATCAATCTTTGTATAATCTGATACCATTTTAGGGTCAAAATCTCTATGTTCAAGTTGACATTTTGCAACCACTGGAAGAACTTCATAGACTTTTCTTTCAAACTCATACTTCTTTACCTTGTTCTCTTTGAATACTTCTATCAAACCAAGATAGTTATTGTATGTAAGGTTTAGCCACTCCCTAAGTGGTATGATTGAAGTCTCTTTTCCAAAGGAAACTGTAAGTCTATATGGTTTTGTTTCTGTGAATATCTTCTTGCACTTTTCATATAAGTCTTCAACTGTGAATTGTTTGATTCCCCAAGACTTCCCTATGAACAGTTTAGTGTCTTCCCCAGATGTTTGATCAATGAAGTATATCTGACCCTTATTGATTTCGTCCGCAAACTTACTATCAATGTTTGGTTTGAACAACTCCGGTGATCCTGACACCATGACTCCCTTACCAGAATCAAGCTCATCCATCTTTACTACGTACTCATAGGTAAGTTTACCCATGCCCTTAGTCCATAGTTTCTTCATCTCTGATTTCTCTTTGTTGAGAACCATTCCATATGGAGACTCTAACTTGAACGGATCATCATTTATAAGGGCTTCGTACATACTCTTCATAGTGAACATCGGATACCTACAGTTCACTCCGAATCCGATTCCACTTCTTGGGAACAAAAGACCAATTGGAAGAGGTGTTGGAAGATACTGAGGCTCCATTGCATCAAGCTCACCCTCAACATAAGGAACGAATGGCATAAGATTCTCAAAGAAATCTCTATACTTCTGAGAGATCATAGCTTCGGTGTACCTCATGGCAGCTGCTTTAGCATCAACTCCACGAATTAGCTTCTTACCATGATTACCTTGACCATCAAAGATCCCAAACCTAACTAAGTTATCGACTACTTCCGCTACTGAGCTGTCTCCGTGAGGATGGAGTTCTCCAATACAGTCTCCAACAATCCTAGCAGTCTTAATCATTTTATTGTACCTAAGAGCAATTGTAATAACTCTTCGATACACGGTCTTCAATCCGTCATATACATAAGCTATCTGACGATTGTTGTTTACTTCACTTCCAAATATCTTTAGGGACTCTTCTACATAGTCCCCTATAGATTTCTTGATAATCATATAATTCCTGTATTGTACCTATCTTTCAAAACTCCCATATTGATCATAAACTCTTTCCTTGCACTAGACATCGTAAGTAACTTAAGTGTCTCATCAACCCTATCTAAAGTTATCTTTACTAATCTCCTAGTATCCTCATCGAAGAAGATCTTCTTGGTCTGATGTGAGTTCAGCTCACCAAGACCTTTTACCCGAGTGAATGGCTTATTTCTATTCAACTCTTTCTCTAAATTATCCGTTGGGAAGATATACTTGTCTCCTTGGATATATAGAGGGGACAAAGCTACATAAATATTTCCATCCTCAATTGATCGAGTAATCTTCTTGGCAAACATTCCTAACATAAGAGAGGCAATCCTACCGCCATCAGCATCAGCATCAGCAGCTATAATCACCTTACCATATCTTACAGTATCTGGATTATACAACTCATTCACTCCTCCACCGTATGCCTTGATTATGGATTCCATCTCCCTATTACTCATAAGTTGTTCCAAGTCTGCATTAATTGCATTCATTGGAACTCCTCGAAGTTGAATGATAGCGTGATGCTTAGCGTCTCTTGCTTGAATTAGAGTACCACCAGCAGAGTCCCCCTCTACGATGAACAGCTCATTCTTCTTTACATCGTTTGAAGAGCAATCGATAACTCCTTTTGGAATCTTGCTTCTAACCTGCCTTCCTCCAGAGGATGTAGTTACCAACTCTCTTACCTTCTGCATAGCAGACGTCTTTGCAACTGCTTCATTAAGAAGGTTCAGTTTAGTGACATGTCCCTGAAAGTACTCCTTATTTTCCTTGAATATCTTCTTGAACTCTGGACAAAGAAACCTCGTAGCTTCCTCAGGAGAAATTCTAGAGACATTTGTACACCTAGTCTTAATCTGTGAGCTATAGTCTACCTCTGGGGATACTACAATAACATTAAGATAAAGTCCATCGAAAAGTCTATTGTGAGTAATTCCAAAGAAGTCCTTCAAAGATCTCGAATATGAAGTCACTGCACTGTCAATGTGCTTCCCCTTATCAACTATCAATGAATTAACTGACCCAGTAATTTCTCCTTTGTCTAAGTCACTATCAACATCGAAGTTTATGTAGTAAACTGCTGACTTCGGCTTCTTTCCTTCCTCTTTAATTTCTATCTTCTTTATGAACTCGAACTTGTAGGGAGTAAAAGTATCATCAATCACCTTTCCGTCTACTACAATTTCTACTTTCTTATTGTAGAACTTGTCGAGTACTACCTTGGTGTAGGCAAGATTTTTCTTACTATATGAGGATACAATATCATCAAAAATGGTTTCATCAGGTTTAAATGCTACGATTGTGTGCATTCCATCTGGGAAATCTAATCCGAACTTCTTTATAAGGGTCCCTTTCGGATAAGCTCCCTCTTCTTTTTTTATTCCCTTCTGATAATATACGTAGTAGAAAGACTCATTATCCTTATTATCCTGATAGAGCTCTTTTACTTCATCTATAGACTTAGAATAGTTATCCTTATTTATCCAAGATAGAAGAATAAATTCTTTACTAAGTGCATTAGTACAAGATACTCCTACACCATGAGTTCCAGTAGAGATCTCATCTACACTATCTTTAGAGAACTTACTCCCAGCGTCCAAGGTAGAAACTGCAAGGTCTGCTTTCGTCTTTCCAGTTTCCTTGTCGATAGTGATTGGAATACCTCTACCATTATCAGCTACTACATAATAACCTCCAGATCTACCATGCTTCAAGTCGATGTAGATCTTGGTACACATACTACTTCCAAATGCCTCATCCTTCGCATTGTCAATTGCTTCACGAAGTATGACATCTGGATTGTTCGTATCACCAACAAGTTTTCCGGGACGTATTCGAACTGTGTCCGGAAACTTTAGTGCTACGATATTGATGTCTTTGTCACTGCTTTTTAATACTGCCATTTGTATCTTTCTTCTTCTCTAAATATCCTTTCTCCACTAATAAGTTATATAAGAAATTCCTTCCCTTCTCTGTCCATACCAGTTGATACGTAGTTCCTACCAGCTTCTCCTCTCCATCTGAGGTGATGTTGGTATTCACTCTTACGTACCCAAGATCTGAGTATGGGCTGCAAAGAACGTAATTATGTTTGGTTTTATACTGCACCCCTAGATCAATGAGGATACTATTTAACTTTTGTGGACTTTTCATTCCAAAACTCTTAGCTACTTCAGTCGTAGTTAATTTTTCGGGAGATAGTAGTACCTTGTCAGTATAGTCTGCTTTTGGCTCTAACTCCATAATCTTCTCCTGTTGACTTACTGCCAGCTTTAATGCTTCTAAATAATTTTTTGGAATATCGAATCCACCATACATTTTCCTGTTTAGGTTTTCTTTCTCTAACTGCTCCCAACGTAGGACTAGTTTAGCTCTAGCTTCATCATTGTACTTCGTAGCTACATAAAGACACTCAGTCTTAGTAAGTGAGTAACAAGGCTTCTCACGATTTAATTTGTCTACATACGTTGATTCAACGAATTTCTTACCACCGGCTTTTATCCAAGAATCTTCCATACTTCTAATCGATTCTAATACGTGGCGATGATCCTTACCAACAATCTCTGAGATTTCAATCGATGTCATTCGCTCAGGGGATGCTAATTCAAAATTTTCAACATTACTTTTCATATACAATTACTATAAAATTTGTTACCAATATTACGATCTAGGAGATGAGCCGAAATTTCGGCTCATCTAAGTCATTGATTCACTTGTTGTTACGGTAGATGAGCCGAAATTTCGGCTCATCTCTATCTATCTAGATGGGCTCAAATTTGAGCTAATTGAACTATTTTACTGGCCTCAAATTTGAGGTCAATGGACTAATACATTTCAATTCAACTTTTCTCCTAAAACCTCTTTGATTATCCAATTCTTTCTTTCAAAACTAGCTCCCATATTGAACAAATCTAATCCAAAGATATTCGTAAACTTATCGCTAAACTTACCCCTAATCTCCCATAAGTATTCTCCTATAGACTTCTTTGAGTCGATCTTACTTCGATACTCCTCGTTCTTTTCTTCCATTAAATAGTCAGTCCACCAGTCAAATGCTTCTTCGGATAGACAATCCAACCTATCGCACAACTCATACGCACAACTAACTGCAAATAAGAAATCGTTAAGCGAATAGAACCCAATCTCACTATCTATCTTGACCTTTGGATTATCTTTAACCAACTCATACGTATATCCCTTGGATAGGTTTAACTGAAAGTCATTTACCTTACAGATTACTATCTTGCACTTACTATCCTCTATGAAACTTCCACTAGTAGATTTTTCTAGAAAAATATCTATGACTTTATTTATATCCTTATCTCCAGGCAGTCTCTTTACCATCGAGTTATACTTCTTGACATATCTTTCATACCTTAGGAGACTCTCTCGATGTGATCCATACTTCAGTGGATTTTTCTCATCTAATCTTTTATATCTTTCTTCTCTTGTCATATCCAAATCGAATTTACCTCAAATTTAATAGAATAATCTTTACTACTCAATATTTTCTTCAAATCTACCTTTTCCTTTCTCAGATACTCAGCTCTAATATCTTCAAACTGTTGTGGTGTGCAAGTTATAAGTTTATCAACCTTGTCCGGACACAACTTGGCAATCCTAACAAATACGATATACAAGTCTCTCCGAGAATTACAATTAAAATTCCAATTAGAACCTACATATTCTGATAACATGTTTCCAATTGCTCCAAAGTAATCAGTATGGTTGTCTGGAACAAATTTATCTTGTTCATCCAAATCCCTATCGACAAAGAAAGGTCTAGGATCAAATCCCTCAACATACTCTGACATCTCTGGAATCAACTCTAAAAACTGGAAGAAAGACTCCTCGAATGATTTACATTCTACATATTTATCCATCTTTCCCAAACTGCTGAGGATGCACATTGATGATCGATTTAGAAATTTAGTTACTATCATTATCACTAAATTATAGTCTTCAGTTCCAAAATCTCACTTCTCCCAGTGAAGTTGCAAAGTACCCTTGATAGGGAAAGGCCAGTTACTTCAAGAGAGGTTTTATTCATATAACCTATAAACTTATTGCACTCTTCCTCTATACTAGGTCCATCTCTAAAACTTTTTTTATATTCTTCGTTCTTTTCCTCGTGGATATATGTTCTCCATAGATACCACCCCATTTCCTTCAAGTAGTCGAACTTTTCGAAAATTGATTCAAGTTCTTCCTTCATAAATAAAAAGTCTGGGAGATAAAATCCTGCCAAATTGTGTGGGTCAGATCCCACTATCTCTTTAAACAGTTCATAGCTATATTCTTTTACAAGTATATAGTGATATTCCATGTAATTTCCAACTATTACTTGGACATCTTTGTCATCTGTGGCATCTTTTCCTAGCCTAGAGCATCTTTCAAATTCTCTGAGTAATTCGTCAAACTTGTCGTAGGGAAGGTTTTTAATCAAGGATCTTACTTTTCTCTGGTAGTTTTCCTTCCTAAGAATACTTTCCCTATGAGACCCATACTTCAATGGATGTTTCTCATCTAATCTCTTATATTTTTCTTCTCTTGTCATAACCAAATTGAATCTACTTTAGGTCTAATCGAATAATCTTTCTTCAATATTTCCTTCAAATCTAATTTTCCACCCTCTATATACTTGGACCTAATGTCTTCAAATTGACTTGGAGTGCATACTATTGCCAGGTCAAGTCTTTCTGGATCTACTATGGATAGGGAATCAAGAATATCAATCAATTCATCCAATGAATCACATTTGTTTATCCAGACAGCCTTAACATACTTAGAGAAAATTCTCCAAATTACTTGAATATAACCAGAACAATAGTCTTTATCAAATTTGTCTTGATCCTCCATCTTTTTGTCGACAAAAAACAATCTAGGGTCTGCTCCATCTAAGTACTTAGAAATACTTGGAACCAACTGGTGGAACTGCCTAGATGATTCTTTCAGATCAGTATATTCTTTGTACTCATTCATCCTCCCCAAGTAGTTTAGGATGCACATTGATGATCTATTAAAAAACTTTATTAAACCTTTCTCTCTATCAGTCATACTACATTCTTTTTTATCATTTATAATTGGAACTCTTTTCTCTGAATTGGGAGTTATTCTAGATAAACCTGTATTCAGTGGATCTAATGGATTAAAATAGGGAGACATACATCGTGAAAGCATGTTCATAATTAGTGGAGGTAAGTAAATCATATAATCTAAAAATACTATTCCTACAATTAATTTTCAAAATTCTACTCCTATCAATTGGGCTACCAAAGTATCTTATCACCTATTTAGGTCTTTTGCCCTACAATCGAAGAAAAAAAAAGAGATCCTCGGGAACTAGTCCCGAGGAAATTCAACAACTTCTTTCTTATTAAGCCTTCTTAATCAGAACACCCTTTTCTGCCAACTTCTCCAACTTAATCATCGGAAGTCTGGCAATTTCTCCAAGGAGCTTATCCCAATCAGCAGCCGCTACAAGAATGGTATCACCAGTCTCTACAGTTACCTTATGAATATCTCCCTCAGCATCCAGCTTATTCCAGATCTTAGTGCGCTCCAGTCTCTCGTACTCACCGTCGATTGCTGGAACTGCAACACCATTTTTCTTAGCTGCATTGAGTGCCTCTATCAATGAATCTGCCTCTACATAGGCGATCTTTCCAGATTTAATCTTAAAAACCATAATTACTTCTACTATAAATTATAATATTACAATAATTGCTACTTATCTATATTGTCTCGGAACTCAGTTTCTCCCCCGAGAAACACTCTAGTTTCACTGTTATCGTCTCCAACGCTTCCAGTTCTAACTTCATCGAGAAGTTCCTCTTCCTTCTTCTTATTTTCCATATTTATTCGCATTTAGATGTCGCACAACTTGAACAGGTTTCACATCCACCTTGATACACCATTTCTCCACCACAGTTTGGGCAGACACTTGTAGATTTTACTCCATCATTAATATGTTTGGTAAGAGCTCGTTTAACTCCCTTCTTCCAGGTGTTCATTCCAATACCTCCATCATCGCTCAGTTTATCTACAATTTCCTTTACAATGGTTTCAGTTGGAATACCTAACCTAAGAACCCCTGACAGCATACGAGCATAGTTCCAGAACTCCGGTACAAACTTCTCATTGATTGCTTCAAATACGTTATCGTATCCGAACTTTGTCTTGTAGAAGAAGTCATACCTACGTCCCTTTGATCCGTCTTCATTAACTGTAGGAACTTTCTTGATTATTCCTTCAGAGACTTGCTTTGGCAAGAATGAGAATCCATCATCGATCTTTCCAAGGAACAGTTCATATGGGTGGTTATTCAGAACCCCAACAAATGCAATCCATCGGTCTGCACCATTCTTAAACCTATAAACTTTTGCTTCCAAAGATTCAGGTCTTGGATCTGGACTCAGGTTGATTGATTCAGAATTTGAAGAGCTTGCATTTACCAAAACCCCGTCTCTAGACTTGTCTCGGTAGATGGTTAATCCCTTGCATCCACTATCATATCCAGCCATGTAGATCTCACTGACAGTTTCTACTGTCGTGTTTTCAGGGACATTAACTGTACATGAGATAGAGTGGTCGATCCACCTCTGCATGGCCCCCTGAAGTCTTACCTTATTTACCCAATTAATATCTTTCGAAGTGGATAAGTAATAAGGTGACTTCTCATACAGCTTTATCTTTTCAGATTCTGGGAGATCAACTATATATCTTGTACAATCCTCATACCTAAGGTTTTTATTATTTACCTGATACCAGTCAACAAATCCCTTATGAACAACCAAAAACTCTTCATACATGTCTCCAGATGCATCAGTAAATACAGCTTTTGACTTGTCAGTTGTCTTTTTTCTCCTAAGATACCACAAACTAAATGCTGGTTCAATTCCTGAAGTTGTCTGAGTCATAATTGAAACTGTACCTGTAGGAGCTATTGTAAGGCAAGCTATATTTCGTCTACCATACTTCTTCCAGTTTTCAATATCCTCCTTTGGAAGCTCCTTCATCATTCTCTTAAGGAAGAGTCCCTTTCCCTCAGGAATATTGAACTCTGTCTCCCTGTTGTAGTTGTTGAATGGGCCTCGCTCTTTGGCTAGGTTAATGGATTCAGCATAGCATCCAGATGAGATAGTCTTCTGAATAAGTTCTGCAATCTTAATAGATTCTTCTGATCCATAGGTAACTCCAATCTTAGCTAGTAGATCTCCAAGACCGGTAATACCAATTCCAGTTCGTCTACCATTTACAGTCTTATCAAGAATTTTCTCCCATAATTCTAATTCAACTCTTTTAGTATCATCATTCTCTGGATCTGACTTTACCTTGTCGATTATCTTCTCAATATGTTCAGCTTCCAAGTCAATGACATTATCCATAATTCTTTGAGCAATTCTTGCCACCTTGTCCAGCTTCTTGATATTCACGCTGGCAATTTTAGTAAACGGATCATCAACTAGGGATGATAGGTTAATACTCAAAAGCCTACATGAATCGTTAGGACAAAGTGGGATTTCACCGCAATTATGAACAAGAATTCCTTCTGCAAAGAAGTTGTGAATAACGTTTAGTTGAATATCATAAACATCTTCTCTTTCTTCAATTTTTCTCGGATAAACTTCATCGATATTATAAGCTCCACATGGTGCCTGCATTCTCAAGATCATACAGTCCTCTACTTCTTCTTTGGTGAAGAAGCTGTATTCGAGAGACTCTATAACATCAACCAACATCTTAAGATTTTCAGGAGACATGTTTCCACCTGTATCCTTAATTGATACATGGAGTTTTTTCCTTTTCTTTATTACGTTGAAGTATAAACTGTCTACCTTAAATCTATGCTTCTCTCCATCGATTGGATCAGGATTTTGCTCTACCTTACCGGGATAATGAGTTAATAGATAGTTTAGGAGTTTGAACTCAACTAGATTCTCAGAGTAGAAGTACTTATTACCAAAGACTACTATATTGAACTCCCCAGTAACAGGATTACTCAATTCAACTTTAACTCCAAGTGATGATAGAAATCCTTTTCCTACATTTACATCATAGTTCTCTCCATTTCTAAGTACCATCGAAGACTTAGACTCCATAGTTCTTACGAACCTTACATCCTTAGCTTCCTTATACTCATTAGAAACTGGACAAGCAACTTTGTGATCCGGAGTAAGCCTTAGGTCTCCCAAAGAGATTACCTCTGCATTTGACTTGGTCTTGAGTGATTTTACAACCTTCGTCTTAACTGGAGTGCAGGTATCCATATCAAAAGATATTACCTCATCCCCCTTCACTATCTCAGAGATCTTCTTTCTAGATCCATCCGCCATGAGAATCTTAGAGTCCCCAGAGAGGCAAGGGTTTGTACTTACAGTTTGATATCCATCATATATATCAGCTGGTGATTCCTTCAACATATTGTCAAAGAACATCACACCTGGCTCAGCACTTGCCCAAGCATTCTTAATGATCTTATCCCAAATCCTCTTTGCATCCACAAATTTGAAATAAGTACCTTCCTTCCCTCCATTATACAGCTTATCATCTTCGTATTCCTTATTTGGATCAATTGATAGATCCTCTTCTGGAGCATCAATGGGAAACTTTTGCAAAAACTTTCTACCTGACTTAACCGCATCCATAAACTTGTCAGTTACCTTAACAGATATGTTAGCTCCAGTAATTTTACTTGTATCCAACTTACTGTCAATAAATAACTCTGCATCTGGATGAGTAACCTCAAGAGAAAGCATTAGAGCCCCTCTACGTCCATTCTGAGACACTTCTCTTGTTGAGTTAGAGAACCTATCCATAAATGAAACTGCACCACTAGAAGTCTTCGCATCGTTTGTTACAGCTGTTCCTTTAGGTCTTAGTTTGGACAAGTCCATTCCTACTCCACCACGTCTCTTCATCAACTGAAGGAGTTCTTGATCTGACTTGCAAATCCCACCATAGCTGTCAGTTGGGCTTTCGATAACAAAGCAGTTAGAAAGAGAAGAATACTTGTAATCATTTCCGATACCACTCATTCCTGATCCTCCAAGAACTATATACTTGAAGTGATACATCATCTCTTTCAGTTTATCCTCAGTAAGCTGTGGATTACTATACTTCTTCTCAATTCGCATAACCTCTTTAATAATTCGGTCATGCATTTGCTCAGGATTGGATTCCAAGAACCGTCCCTTCTCGTCTGTTAATGCATACTTGTTTACCCAAGTTTTGCCTGCAAGTGAATCCTCGTCGAAATACTTAGTCGACTCTTCGATAGCAGTTTCCTCGTTGTAAAATGTCATATACTAAAAAATTATGTTTCGTAAAACTCCAAGATCTGTTTCATCATTAAATAGTTTGACTTAACATCCTCAGAGCAATAATGTTCTAACTCTTTCCAAGGCATCTCTTCGATATCTACAAGATAAAGGTTATCACCCCTGATATTATCGGTCTTGCAATCGATTCCCATAACTGCACAGATTGTTTCTAAAGCTACACCTCGATACATTCCAAACTTCCAAAGTCCCATAGTATCCAAATTCTTCTTTTCCCAAGGTTTTACGTTGTATTCATTGAGAATCTTTGGAACTTTCATCTTATTTATTATGTATCTCTTCACAAAGAAAGGGATGTCACAAGTACTAATAGCATGACCAGCCAAATAGTATCCCCTCTCATACATGTTGTTGAAAATACTGGTACATTTTTCGAGGATCTCCCTCTCATCAGTTCCACTAAATACTGTCTGTCTAAACTCTCCTTCATATTCAAATCCAAAAGACACACAGATGATTTGTGAGAACTCAGCATGTAGTCCAGCTTCCTCTATGAACTGCTTCTCAGGAGTCTCGTAGGCATCCTTATTGAAGTAGTGGTTTATAAAGGCGTCTTGTGTAGCTGGTGACTTATCACAGAAATTTTTTACCCTATGAGTTTCTATATCAAAGAAAAGGGCCTTAGTAATATTGATCATTGAGTAACTATTAAAGTAAAAAAAAAAATAGAGATCCGACTATTCTCTCGAACCGTCGGACCTAAGAATTAATAAATAATTTATGAATGCAAAAACTTAAAAGTATTGAGTTTGGTAGTCTATTGTCGAAAATTTCCTAGCAAATTATCTGATTTATCTCTGTAAGCATATCCTCCTTCTTTATGAGGGTCTCTGGGATATTGCTTGTGAGTGTGGGTTTATTGTCATCATCTAATTCCTCTTCTGGGACAAATTTGTACTCCAATTCCCCCTTACTACTCATAGTATCAAGAATCTCTTTCGTAGTAGCAGTTACGCCAACATACAGATCCCTAGGTATATCACTATCAAAATCCCTATTAAGAAGAGCAATGTGCAAATTAGCCAAATCAGAACCAAAGACGTAGTTACGAACTCCATTACTCTTGACAATGTGGCTAAGACGATTTTTGTAGATCTCTTCATTTAAGTCAATTCTATGGATCCCATCTGAATCAGGATCAAGACTATTTACTATATTTATAACACATGTATCATCATTACCTAAAATAATACACTTCTCCTTCTCCTCTCCATCTACATCGATATAGTCGTAAGGAACTGCACCTACAACGTCTGAGTATGAAATTGTCCTCAACTCATTTTCTTCTAGAGAATTTATTGTGCACATCATGGAGTCATGTATGGAACGTAAGGATGAGCTATCCTTCGATGGAAGATCCCAAGCGCAGTTTAATATGAACTTCTTCATCCCTAGATTTCGATAAAGTTTTATTAGAGATAATGTGTTTTGAACATTGTCGCAGTAGTGATTTACTGGATCGTCTTCAGACAACTTCTCGTCAAAAACAAGTCCCATATGAATCATTGCATATGGTACTGACCCATCAACTTTAAAGTTCAAATCTTCCTCAATATAAGGATAAATCCCAGTATTATCTAAATGAAAAACACGAAGGTTTTTACCTAATCCCTCAGATTCTAGAAGATCCTCCATTTCAAAGAAAGAATCTTTAGATTTGTTTCCGTTCTGAACTGCCCAGACTACATCATATCCCTTAGACAAAAGTTCTCGAACTACGATGAAGTCTCCCTTAGTTCCATCAGATCCTCTTCCATATACAATCACTGTTCTCTTTCTACTAATCATACCTTACTATATTAAAAATTGAACGTTACTAAATATTTTTGTTATTGCTTCTATTATCTTTCTTCCTTCTTTCTGGCTGCAAATCTACTAGAAAATCCTCTAATACTACAACTCCAGATTCAAATTTGGTATTCTTATACTTTTATATTCATCCTAAGTTAAAAGTAGAATTGCCGATCTATCACAGACAAGCAATTCCAAAGTATTTACTTATTGAGAGTATAATCAGTAATATTGCTAATCTACAAATTCTAACTGCTCCACATTCTTCACTATGACTCTAAGAACCCTATTGTAGTTCGGACTCTCAGCATATCCTAACCTTGTTAGGAAAGCCAAATAAGCCTCTGTATTCTCCTGTCCCTTGTACTTGGAACTGATGTACTTCTTATAACTAAGAATCGATTCAGTCCAATGAGAGAACCTCATATAGGATCCATTTCGTTGGCGTAGACCAAACAAGTTTCCACTAGGTACTTTTCTATAATGTCCAGTCTCCAACTTAGCTTGAGCTAAGACTACTTTTGGATTTGGAATATCGAAGAATACCAATGCTTTATAAACTGCGGTGTCGCTTGGGGTATCTGTTAAGAAATCAAATGAATCTTTATTGACTGGGAGACTTATCATCAAATCTTCCTTAGGTCTTCTTCTTAAACTGTCAGACAAAGTTTCTATTTTGCATTCCAACTTTTTATTCTTATCTACCTCTGCTTCAAGGACTACAGACATAAATAACAGTAGTGCCCCAATTGCTGCATAAAAAACCTTCATTCTATTAATATTTCGTAAAACATATAGATTACCAGTTATTAGTCGTTACCCCAAAAGTCTGACAACCAATCCAAGTCTTCCTCAGGTTGACTTACCTGCTTAAACAGCTCCATTTCAACTCTAGGGATATTCAATGCCTTATTGAGAAGATCCTCAATACCATTACAGCTCTCTGCCAAGTCTTTAAGTCCTACCTTAGATCTGCTAGTTTCCTTGGTTTCAAGATCTGTTACCTTTATGTTAAGGTAGTCACTATCTGAGTCGAATAAGGTTTCATACTTCTTACCCTTATATTCTAAGCTGATAAGAAGTCTCCTTCCCTTACGTTCAGCATGGAGATCTGATTTAACTGCAATCTTGTATAATTTATGAATCAGCTCATAGTTGTTCAGGTAAGCTGACATGAGAATTTCTAGTTCCCTCTCACAGATCTTTACAGCAGGAATCTTCTTATCCTTTTCTTCATTATCTAATTCGCCGTAGTCCTTTACAACTCTTCTTGTAGCTGAATAGGACATACTAACTCCATAGTAAGATACTCCACTAGGATCAGATAGATCTACGATAATTCTATGGTAGGGATTCTCTCCTGTTTTTGTGTATTGGTTTTCCAACCTCTTCACGTATCCATTCTCGGTCAGTTTCTTTTCAAAATCCTTTCTAGTCATATTTAAAATAATTGTTTTATAAATTTTACTCCATTCATCTTCCTGACACTATTCCTCAGCTTAAACGCTTCTAGCATCTTAGATTTCTTCTTTTCTATCTTATTCCCTTCATCCTTTTTTATCTCATAAGCCATCGTAAATATTTCTTTATTGGTAGTAACTTTACACCTTATCATGTCAGATATACCAGAAACATTTTGATAACTGCTACCAAATGCACTTTTGAGGGATACTAGATCACGTGTTGGCTCATCTAATAGTCCGACTTCTTGATCTTCAATGCTTCCATCATAGTCCAATACTAAACCTAGAATCCCTTCATTTTCATATCCAGCATCTTCTATTCTTCTCTCATTTGTTACAAAATACTTTTTCATCTTTTCGTACTAATTGATTACAGTTCTAAGGGTGTGAACCCAAGAACCAAAGGATGATGTTTTTAATGACATCCTTTTGGCTCTTGGTTCTACCAACGAGCAAACATCCCGTAGGATCCTTAATTAAAAACTTGAATTATAAATAACTATTTGTCGTTTGACTGTTTTTAGAACAGTCAAACTTATAGTCAGAAGAATTCTGATTATAAAACAGCTGTTTTTAATTAAGGGTTTTAGCCCTCGAATTGTGCTCCATATGTGATTATCAAGCAGTTACATGTGTTAAAATTTAACATATTGTACATACTAACATATTAAATCTATAATTTATCCTCTGACAGGTCCTTCAAATCTAACTCAAATGAGAGGTATCTGTCTGGCCCATTCTCCCCAATGAACTTCAAACCTTCACTTGAGAAGTTGGCTCTTGACTCATAGAAGCTGACCTTCTTGAACCTATATCCATCCACCAATAAACTATCCCAAGATATAATGTCACCATCTCCAAGTTCAATAAATGCGTAGGACTTCTTACCTAACTTTCCCCTGAAGTATCTAAGTCTTGGGTCATTTACGTCTGAGATAGAGAACACATCAAAGTTGTTAGTTCTATACTCTACAGTTACCAGTTTTCCTCCCTTGTCGAGTCTCATTAGATTCAAAACATCCTTAGAGAACTTCCTAAGCTCTTCGAAACTGATGTTCTTTTTGAAGTCAATTATTGCGAAATACAACTTATCATCCAGAGCAGTTGATCTTACTGGGATGAGTAATAAGTCAGTTTTAGTCTCTGAAATATTCATGTAGTAATTATTATGTTAAAATATGTATCCTTTAAAAAGATCAAACAGATCTATGAGTCTATTTCCTGTACTAGGATTTGGTGGAGTGAGTAGGTTGAACATTCCCATTCCCCAACTCAATATACATTCAAAGAATCCCTTTGAAAGGATTACTGTTGGGGATTTGTATCCAGTCAGTTCAGATACATTTATTCCCCTCAGATCTTCCTCAAGTTCAGACGTCCGAATGTATCTTGTCAGCTTATATATCCAAAGAGAGCTGATCAAATACAGCAGGTTTCCTCTAAATAGCTCGTATCTAATTTCAGATCTATGATCTCTAGATAGCAGTCTTACATGTACCCCATCATTTTCAAATTTCGTTTCAATCAAGTAAGTGACGTATCCATAGGATCCCTCCCTTATATACTCCCGTTTTTCATAAAGTCCATTCTTACGAAGGTACTCTCCAAAACTTTTCTTACCACTTTCTAAACTGTAAAGTAAGTGGGGATGGTCGGAAATATACCGACCAAGATCCCCGTAAGATCTTATACTGAGAAGTTTTTCTACTTCTTCAACTCTAAACATTTTTCTTACTCTTCATCTTTTATAAGATCACATACTTGTACGCACCCAATGTATCTCTTCCCCTCAGCATATGTACTGAATGACATGATAGCTACAACACAATCTAAAGATATTTCAAGATCCATGCCGTACGATGGCCGGACATCATCTTTGCAGGAGTCACTGTAATAGAAAGAATTTCTTCCTAACAGTTTACGATCTATGTTTGTAGAATAGCATACTCCACACTTCCCGAGAAATGTCCTCTCAAGAATAATTGTTCCGATTGAATCAACGAACTTGCTCCCCTCCACTCCCCTCATATTTAGGTAGAAGTCTACGAGTCCTTTTACAACATCTCCTTCACTTACATCTATAGATGCAAGAAGGTCGTTACTTTCGTCTTTGTTATCTCCTGCTGTAGTGAGCAGGACATTAAAGTATCTTTTCTTCATATCCTCCTATTTTTAATAATATCTGCCAAGAGTACGCTTTTTCTTCAATTATTGTCGAGTAATATAAAACTCCATATTTGGATATATCCACCGAGATCCCATCACGGCACTTTTGTTCAGAAATAGGATCTCCATATGGAGAATCACTATAGTAACCAGTAGTAATTTTATCGCGTTCCCCAACGTAAGGTGAGTATATTATATTATTTGGTTTTCGAAGAGTCGTCTTCGGTATGTAAGTCCTAAATTCATTCTGATCCCAATCTGCTCCAATTAATTTTTTCGTATCATAGTAATCTACTAGGTTAGCTATGGGATCCTCATATTCTACGTCTATGGACGCGACTTTCATATCCTTGACATTTCTATCATAACATGGAAGTAAAACTAAGTTAAGAAACATTCTATTTTCTATAATTTATTTTCTTAATTCTTTCTCTGGACAGTCTTCCAATACCACTTCCCATCTCCATGAAAAGTCCACTCATCCTGAACCTCTCGCAGTTTGTACGGTGGATCTTCCTCATGGTGCATGGAGTTTTTAGTAACTGCACGAAATCTTCGGTTACACAGTTCCTTATCTCTCTTTTGACTCTTTCTCACATCAATGTGTGTGACTATGGGAGTCTTCTTTCTAGATCTGCTCATTACTTATACATTTTTCTCGTTCCTAATCTCTCTGGATAGTAGTCTCTTCCGATCTCATCGATAAAATACGACTTTCTAACTGACTCATTCAAATCGATCGGAGGATCTCTATCTTGATTCAATCTCTCTTTAGTAATCGCACGGAACCTCTTGTTACAAATTCTCTTTTCTCCCTTCATCCCATTTCGAGGAATCTTATCTGGGAATATGGGAGTACGTCTTTTTGATCTGCTCATTTTAATAATGATTCTAGCATAAGAGCAGAGAACGTAGCGTAAAAGGATCCCTCTGAGAATGGGTACGACCAGTGAGCTCTATTGTACCTATCTTTATTATATATAAATCTATAAGTCATTAGTATCTCCCCAACGTCCTCAGATACCTTCAGAATGCAGATCTTATAAAGTTTGACTATTTCTCCGTTACATTCTATCTCCTTATGGTTCGGTAGGATCTCTAAGTCTTGCTCATAGTTTATGCTAATAAATTCATTTGAATATCTCTTCTTTAGGTAATCATATGGTAGGACATAGATCCCACTCAACTTAGGCTTTACAATTCCACAGTTTAGTTTTACTTCTATTCTTCCTGGCTTTCCTCTCAGGGCATTTCCGATTCTTACTGGGAGGACTTTTGTCGATCTAATTGATTTTATATATTTTCCCCTTTCCTTTAGGAGTCCTGAATGTACTTGATTTGACTGATCTTCATCAATATTGAGATTATCTAATACTTCTTCTATCTTCTCAGATATACCAGTTAGAAATTCAAATCTATCATAGAGGTTATTCCTCTCCCTTAATATCTCAAACTCCCTGGTTCCTTTATTATATTCTATTTGATCTGAAATTTTACTAACTAATTTCTCTAACTTCCTAATTTCATAAAAGATTTTGTATTCAGGCGTACTACTTATATATTTGAATCCAAGATCGCCATAGGAAATAATTCTACTCAAGTATGATAATATATCTTCATCATAATCTATTTTACCTATATTAGTAGAAATATATCTACGTAATTCAGATATATTATATTCCAATCCAATAGTATCCCTGTCTGATCTCTTTATTCTTATTCCGAGTAATTTTTCTACTAATTTCCTATATTTATGGAGCTTGTGGTAGAATACTCTTAAGTCTCTTATCTCTTCCATAACCACTATAACTTTAAATTCTCTTCTCTAATACTAATAAGAATATCATTAACCATCTTTCTATCTACTTTATTGGGAAGACTAGAGTTATCGAACTCCTCCTTAAGTTTCTCAAGATCTTCCTCCGATCTTTCGATGATGTCTTCCAAGCAAACCTTTCCATACCTAATATCTAACAGTTCCTGAACGTTAGGTCTTTTTACGCTGATAGTTCTGTCCCTCACGATTTCGAAAGCTGTATCGATAAGACGTCTACAGTGCATCAGGTTCTTACCATCAATCTTCTGTCCATGCCCCTCAACGTCTACATATCTTTGAGTGTTCCTCTCTTTTAACCATGTCTGATAGTCTCTATATTCTCCACAATGCTTTGAGTACTCCTTACTATTGAAGTAAAGAAGAGATATTGGCCCCAATCCCTTCTGGATATTTGGGGACACTCTGATCATGTCTTCACTAAAGATCCCTCCAGTATACCTTCCCACATCATATAGATAATAGCAATCAGTCATGTGGTCGACCTTACTCAGTGCATGATGACTCTGATTAACTTTTGGAGACTTAATGTAGTCTGAGTATTTAACTGACCCATTATTTTCTCCTGTAGGCATCCAACAGAACTCCGAGGGAGATTTTCTAACAATCCTCTCGTTCTCCCAATTCATCTTCTTGTTGAGACCTTTGGCCTTTTGGATCTGAGCATGTGCATATCCAGCGAATGAGTTGTAGCACTTCTTAGTTAGAAAGTGCTGACGAAGAGATCTTAGAGTATCGTATTCATCACTCGTTTCTAGAATGCAGTCTTCGGGTGAATATAGAAGCTCCAACATAGTTGGGTTAGCTGAGCAGAGTAGGTTCAAATACCTTCCCAATTCATAATATGTTTCATCCTTATTCGGACAAATTTGTTCGATTGGATCCAATCCTAACACGCAGTTCTTATTCGCAAGGAAAATTCCTTTGTAGTCAGTGTCGGAGTTGGGACCATTGGTCCCATAACTCCTACTTCCAACAATTGCCTTAAAAAGCAGCTTATGATTGTCAATTGTATTCATATTAATCTAAAATATCTTTTACACTTACAGTCTCAGAGTCCATTTCCATTACTTCGTATTCAGAATCCTCATCAATGCAATCATATACTCTAAAACAAAAATATCCAGTATCCTCCTCCTTATGAAGGTTGAATTCGCAGGAAATTGCATCCGGAATGTAATCAGAATGGTCCCTAGTAAGTTCAGACTCATCTACCTCTGGATCTAGAATTAGATGGGGCTTAGTATATATTGCTAGGGACATATTTATCTTACAATCCTCCCCTTTCTTATACTTTCTAGTTAATTCAATTAGGTCTTTTAATCTCTCACTAATTTCATCAGTTATGGTAACTACCCCAATCAGGTCTAGAAAAAGATCATCTATGAATTTTACTCTAATTTCCTTGTTCATAATATATTTATAATTGATATGATATTCTAAAAACCCTGTTCCTTAAATCATATTTACATGATCCTTCATATAACTCATCATCTGATACTAAGATCCTTTTCAAAATGTTTTTATTAATATATTTTTTCTTGTATTTTTCGATAGTTTCCAATATATGCCTGCATAGAAGATGATTCTTTTCTCCTTCATAGATATTATCTACACTCACTACCAACGAAAACTCCAATTTACCAAAAAGCTCACCTGGGCACAAGAAACTAGCGTTTACTCCAAGTTCTGATAGGTCATTAATTAAATTCTCTATTACGTATGACCATAACAATTTTTTCTTCTCATCGAGAAAAGAAAGTTCATTAACAAAATAGTATTCTAACAAATTATCTCTACCCATTCTATCAGTCACTAGTTTTATAGCTTTTGAAAATCCATCATATTGAAAAGTTATAGTTAACCATTTCCCAAATTTTTTAGCGTAACATATGTGATCATACTTTATTTCCTTCTCTTCTCCTCCCTCATAGTAAGTGAGTTCGGAGTTCTTTATGACTAGGGAGTTATTTGAGTCGTCCTTACTAAACAAACTTTTGATTGACATGGGAGATTTTATCCACTCAATTTCCTGCTGGCTTAATTTGACTTTTCCAGCTATCTTATATCCTAAATAGAATTTTAGCTCTTTTGAGTCCATCATAGTTAGAGTTTAAATCCCTCAGTTACTATATATCTAGGATCATCCCAGTCATCTACAAAATCACAACGTACCACAAATTCGTCGTCACCAATATACGTTAATCTTGATACTATTGATCTCATACCTTTATAGATATGTCCAGGAGGTTCAGGATATAATACATCGGTTACATCCAATCCTAGTAGAGATATATCACTATCACAACCAAACTTTTTATTATATTCTTCGGATATTTCTTTTAGATATCTTACCTTATCTATGTCTTCGTCCGTAAGGTACAAATTACAACGAGAGATTTCATAGAATGAATTATTTTCCTCTATACGAAGCGTATACTTATTATTGCCCATACAAGTTATATATTAAAAATCAATTTTAAACCTTTCAGTTATTATATACCTATGATCATCCCAATCATTGATAAAGTCACAGCGTACCACAAATTCGTCATTACCAACATACTCCAATCTCGATCCTATCGGTCTCATTCTTTCCGTAGGAACATGCTCAGGGACAAATACTTTGGTTACGTCTAATCCTAGTAGTAGCTCATTGCCATCATCGTCAAATTTTTCCCAAGATTTTTCAGATACTTCTTTGAGATAACTGATCTTATCAATGTCTTCTTTTGTGAGGGATAGGATCCAACTAAATACTGCACATGATTACTCATTCTCATCCGTAAAAAGGTTGTACTTCTTATTCTTTCTCATATGAATTATATATTAAAAATCAATTTTGAATTCCTCTGTGGTTAAAATTCCATATTCTCTATATAGAGTGCTAAATTCACAGTTTACAGTAAATTTCCCATTACCTACATATATTAGCTTTGACTCGTCCAAGTCTAATCCACGATAAGTATTCCTATTTTTTGGTCTAAACATATAGTTTACATCTAGATACAATCTAATTCTGTTGTATGTACCAAATCTCTTATTAGATTCCTCCGTTATTTCTTTTAGGTACTTGGCTTTTTCTACATCCTCTTCTGTTAGGACCAGTTCCCAATTACAATTTTCTTTCTCAGTACTGTCCTCTACATCTAATAAATATGTCTTAGTTTTATTGTTGTTTATATTACTCATATCTGACATACCATATCCTCTAGACTATTAAACACTCTTCCTTTCCAAACAAATTTCTTAGATACCATATCAGTTTCTCCAAGTCTTACGTATACTTCATATTTTTCTGACTCTTTATTGAAACGGACTTTAGCTTCATCTACCTCTATAGTTTTTCTTCCATATGATTTTATTCCAAGGAAATCGTCTTTTATATCTATGTCTTTATCCTTTTCTCCGGACTTTAAATAATTCTCTAGATCCAAGCTAATTATAAATGCTCCAGTTGATAGTAAGTCATTCATAGATTTTATCTCTAGAAACACTACTACTGGTTCGTCATATCCCTCCTCTATTGGGAAAAGTTTGGTTCTTGTAATTGAACCTATGGTATAGTCATAATTATGATCTTCCATCTTATTCGAAATACTTTATACTTATCTTATTGATATTGTTTATGTCTAACCTTTATAACAAATTCTACTGAAAATCTCTTCAGTTCACTATTATATTTAGTGTCTACTCTCAAACCAATACCTCCACAATTAATTGACAGATAATTTCCAACTAATCTAGAAATATCTGAACATATCAAGGGGGCATCATCTACATTAAAATCACAATCCAAGTCTACGACATCAAGGAAGAATTCTCTATTTTGTTCTCCAAATGAGGGTTTTGTAGTTATCCCATATGAATTCAATAAGTTTTGAGTTACCTTAATAGACTCGTAAAAATAATTCCTGTCAAAATTGATAAAAGTTATGTCTATTATGTTAGAAACAAACTGTATGGTTTTTCTTGGGGTATTGTATTCAAATGAGAATATTACCCAACCATCATAGTTGTCGTATAATGGAGTGCAAGTATGTTTGAAATAAATCGTTTTACCATTTGATCCTGGATTGTACAATAAATTTGATGATATGATCTTAATCGGATCAGGGTCTCTCTTGACAATAGGAATTTTAAGAGAAACCTCCCCAAATACTCCTTCTCCGAAATCAAATTTCAACTTATTTACGGAAGTTCCAATCATTTTGTTCCAATTTTCAATTAGTTTATTGAGGAGATATTAATTCATATCCGGATTCTTCAACAAGTGATTCTCTAATTTCATAGATATTGGAAAGGGTCTCCCACTCTAAAAGATTTCGTGAGATAGACTCATATTCTTTTGATTCCTCAAGTATTCTCTTAATTTCATTGAAATTTCTTCCTAAGGTTTTCTTAGCTTCCTGACAATTTCTAATCGAGTCTCTCTCTACTAATTCAGCATACTTACTGAAATCAATATCAAAAGACTCCGTAAAAATACAGAATTGACCTCCATACTGATCCAACAGATCTATAGCTACCTGAAACTTGTTTCTTCCTATATACTCCAATCTAGATTCGATTATCTCTACGTTATATTCACTACCCTCTATTTTCTGAAAGAAAGAGTCAGTTACGTCGAAAGAAAATCTTAATCTACTAAACTCCCCAAATTTTCTATTACTTTCATCTGTTACATTTCTAAGATGGTTGATCTTTTCTATATCATCCTCCGTCAGGGTCAGTTCCCATAGAGAGGGACAGTTCTCTAATGTGCTATCTAATGTCTTCAATAAATATTTTTCATTCATAATGTGTTCAATTTGTTTAAAATTATCTCTTTCCAACTTTCATTGTTATCCAATCTTATTCCGGAACTAAGACCCATGAAATCTTCTAACACAAAGAAAACCTTACTACATCGAACTACAATCTTCACCTCGCCGATTTCAATCTCTTCCTCTCGAAGAGACTCTGGAATTATAAGGTCTCTGCAAACATTTCCCCTAGATTTAGGGAACACCTCATCAATGTCTGGATAATCTGGAGGCATCATCTTCGTAAAGGCATATATACTAGGATTGAATTTTTTAAGGCTGAATTCTGTAGATATGGAAGTGTCATTTAGATCCTTACTCATCTCGACTACTTTAGCTATTTTTGATAAGATTTTTCTATCAATATTGACTGAAACTATAAATCCTAGATGATAGTAGTCAAGTCTTCCAAGTTTGAAAAATATGTTTAACTTTTCCTCCATAAAAAAAAATTAGGAGGGAACTAGTCCCTCCCCAATCTATTACTTAAACATGTCTACAATATTCTTTTTGGAAATTAAACTTATCTCATAATCTTCAAAAGTGATTCCAATCTTGTCGCTACTCAAGTAGTCAGTAATGAACTGATATGCATCCTTGAAACTATTAGCCCTTACAAACTTCTTAAATTCGAGATTCTTCTCTTTCTCATCTTCATCATCCTCATCTCCACTTTTGACTCCTCTAAGTTCGCCGCAAATGTAGTAAAAATAATCTCCAACTGCATCTGGAATTACCGATACTCCCTTTAGTAATTTGGTGGAGGTAATGTTTTCAGGATCTACAAGTCCTTCTATCCTACCCATTGCGATTGACTCTGGAGTTTCGGAGTTCTTGTGTAGGATTAAATACTGCTCGTTCTTTTCTTTTTCTTTACCGCTATCGTTAACTCTAAGTACACGTGCAGTTACTAATGATAATTTCATACCTGTATATTTTATTGGTCTGGTTATTCGTTAATAAGAAGATCAGATAGTTCGTCTAGATAGAATGATCCTGTATTATAATATACGCTCCCATTCATAAATCTAAATGACGATCTAAATGTAGATGGATCGACTACCAATTCTATCTCATTTGAATTCACATTCATTTTTACATATTTCTTAGTGTATTCGTCTATTTTTCCACTATCAAAATCCTCTTCCTTATTATAACTGTCGACGCTATTTAAGTTTACAAAAGATCTTTCGTATAGACCATCTATCAACTTGTCATTATTACAATTAATGTGGTTATATGGAATACCAAAGAAGGAACAATTTACTCCCTCCATCGAGAACGATATGCTCTTTGTAATTACATTCCCACTGTCTGTCTTGTGAAAGAAATCATTCAGATTACAACAATCCTGGTTTAGAAGATCTACCGTTCCCCTGAGAATGTTTGAATTTCTGAATACAAACATTTTACAGTTGACGACTCCCACGCAATAATTTGTACACTCATCTCCACATGCCATTAAGTCACGTGCCCTAATAGCAAAAATTCCCGTATTTTCTTCTACAATTCTCATAATTTATTTAACTGTTCCTGAATACATAACCATTTTCGTAAGTGTAGTCTGAAATAAAAAGGTCATCGGCAAATTTTTCGTAATCTAGGTAGTACATAATATCATTTGGAATATCTTCTCTCTTTCCTAGAATTTCTCCTGCAAAATCTTCCTCATTGCAATATTCCCCCACGAAGTCTTCCCTAAATTCCTCAACTGCCTCATGGGCATCCTCCTTCCGAATGTCAATAATATTAATATTTATCCAAGTCCAGAATGCACGAGCTTCGTCTTCTGAATCCAAATTGGATACCTCATATATATAGTCAAATAAGTTTCCCTCCAGAAAATCTCTTCCTATCATTCCCTCTGGGATTTCATGCCAGTCAGTATATATGAGTGAACGGTTCTTATCTTCATCCTCGTCTGGACCTTCCTCATAGAAAAGGTCTTTACAGTGGCTTTCAAAATCCTCAAGTGATAGGAAGTTGGACAAATGTAACCACTTTCCTTCTATTTCACGAGATTCCCTATCTACAGTGTTTACTAAGACCTCTGCAACTGAAATATCAATGTCAATATCAATATGATTCATAAATAATAATTAAACTAGTGATTTACAAACTCCATACTTATTTATCGTGAATATTTTTACGGACTATTAAGTCACATCTACAAGCATCAGACAACATAGTCCTCTTTCCATTCTCTTCTATTACATATGCAGATTTCCAATGTCCATAACATCGAACTTCTCTATTCGGTTGAAGAATATCTCCAATGAAAATTTTCCTTCCATTTTTATCTATAAATCCAGAATACCCACAGCAGGTACCATACCCAATCTTAACTTCATTCCCGTAGAAGTCTGTTATATGTCCAAATCCCTGTCCTACCGTAAAGTCGTCCCCTAACCTAATAGATCCCTCTACCCATTCTCCAGTAAAGACGTCTTTAGCCTTTACAATTGGATTCCTCTCGAGAAGATCGAATATTTCCTCCATGACTATGTCATAGTCGGATTTTACTATAGTTCTATCTCCAATTCTTTCCAAATACTTGAATGAATGCCTTCCAGTATCAAATCGAATTAGTTTTAAAGCATCAGAAATTGTCAGTTCATTTGTTATTCTTTCCGAGAAATTTTCCCTCTCATCCCCGGACATCTTTACGAATGCTGGTCCAACACACCTATGCAGATCGTTTTCTCCCTTATCTAATACACTTATCCTATATCCACCCATAGACATTGAGAACTCAATTGCATGGAAGAAATGAAGGTCGAAGAATTGATAGTCTATCTTTCTTAGGTAATCTTCAAAGTAAGGGGTGATTTCTGCTACGATCATCTTGGACTCACCGCATGCGGGGCCAAGGTACATATAATTAGTTCTGTAACTTACTATTTCCATTTTTTAATTTATTTTCTAGTAGTTCTATGAGACGGTCTAACTTAAATTCATCAGAAATCAAAGGTTCGATATTGAGGTCCCCATATTCGAAACAAAGTCTATCATTTTCCATATCATATTCAAAGGACGCTCTAGGTTGGGAAGGTCTTTTATTTATTAATCTAATCTTAGATCTCTTTTCCTCATTGAACGGATCCTTTATCAGGCCTACCATGTCCAAAAATTTTCCACAAATTATGGATAGGGTAAACGACCACTCTTCAGGACAAAAGATAATTTTCCCCGAAATAGTATAGTTATTATTTGAACTTTTAAAGTCTCTGATTGATTTTAGAGTTTTTAGGAACTCCCTATCCGCATATACTGCCATATAGATACCTTCAATTGATACTATCCCTTTTGGGTGTCCTATTCTTCTCATTATTTCCCACTTATTTTTGTCGTACGTAGTAGAAACTAGGACCCAATTGGTATCTATATCATTTACTTTGTTCGATTCCATCTTTTAAATTTTCTTCTATGTAACTAATTAAATATTCGAGTTTAATATCAAATGAATTGTATACTATTCCATCACAGTCATCACATGAGAATCGAAGATATCCACCTTCTGAGTCATATACTATAAATATAGAGTCCACAAGTGAATTGCTGTTTATCCACTGGAGATGTCCATTTTTTATGCTTGCTGGATCAAGTATATTCTTTGGTTTGAATCCAGAAAGACTGAATGGGTACTTATTATATTCGAGTTTTCCCTCGAAAAGTAGGATTGGAAACGACTCTTTCTTTGGATAGAATTCAATGTTTCCTATAGTAACTGGGTCAGTTTCATTAGGTACTGTTTCCGCAAATAATCTTATGAATTTTAGTGTATCTAGGAATTTTCTATCGGCATATATGGCCATGAAATAATAGTTTGGAGCACTATCTTCCGTATCGTTTAATTCATCCACTTCACTGAAGGCAGGTACGGCTAATATTCCAGTAAACTCATCTACTGTTTTTATTGTATTCATACCCCTAAGTTTTTCTCTAAGTATTCAATCAGTTTTTCAATATCAATTCCGTATGACCTATAGTCGATATAGAAATCCGGATTGAACTGCCTAAAGTAAAGTGTGGACCATCCTGGAGAGTAAACTATCACAGGTCGATCTGCGTCTCCTGTAAGTTTTACATAGTCCTTAGGATCACTTATCACTCCGTCTCTATAATCATCAATAGAGTCAAATTCCTTTTCTCCAAATCCATCTACTGAATAGAAACAGTTTATTCCCCTATCTAAGATTGAATTGAATAACTCGGATCCTTTCTTATCTGAATTCTTTCCAAAGAAACCTACCTGATTATCAAATGAGAATTCAAGAGAATCTACATTGGCCCGATTGAAGTTACTTCCAAAGTGACCCTTCAACTTGCTATGGACATCCTTTATCTCCCTAATGGCTTCTAGTAAATACTCGTTTGCTGGAAAAATTGTATAGCTACATCCAGGCTCCCCAAATGCACCGTCATCTCTAAGTTCGTTATATGCGCAAATAATCAAATTTCCTGTGAAATGATCTACAATTTTCATAATTCTAAAATTTTATGTATATTATTTACAGATTTTTCTCTAAGTATTCAATTAATTCATCGATATTAATTCCATATGATTTGTAATCAATAGAGGAGTCTGGATTGAACCTAAAGTAGATTGTAGACCATTCTGGGAGGTACACTATCACAGTTTGGTCATAGTCTTCTGTTTGTCTAATTTGGTCCTTGGTAAATTCACTTATGACTCCATCTCTATATTCCCTAATTGAGTCGAATCCATCCTCATCAACCCTATCTACAGGATAAAAACCTAGAACCCCTCTCCGACCATTCACTATCGAATTATAAAACTTTGACCCACCCTTATCAGGGTTTTCTCCGAAGAAATCTACTTGTCCATAGAATGAAAATTCAATTGCTTTTACGTTAGTTTGATTGAAGTTGCTACCAAAGTGCCCATTTAGTTTATTATGGACCTCTTTTATCTCTCTGAGCACTTTAAGCATTTGCTCGTTTGCTGGAAATACTGCATAGTCACATCCGGGTTCTCCATAAACTCCATCTTCATTACATTCGTCATATGAACCAATAACTAACTTTCCTGTAAAATTATCTGCAATTTTCATAATTATAATATTTTAAAGTTTCTTATTTATTTTCTAAGTTTTTCTCTAAATACTCAATCAAATCGTCAATTTTAATCGGATAGGTTCTATAGTCATTTCTCATGTCTGGATTATGTTTGAAGTATATTGTAGTCAATTCAGTATCATAAACTATCACTGAACGATCCAAATCGTCAGTTTGCTTCAATTGAATAAATGAGATTCCATTCATAAATTCGTCAACCCCATTTTCTTCGGTGCTTACTGGACAAAAACAATGATTTTCCTTTTTACGTTCTAAAATTGAATTGTAAAATTCTGAACTCCCCTTACCAGGAATTTCTCCAAAGAAGTCTACTTGATCACAGAATGAAAACTCGATTGATGTTATACTGGTTGGGCTTAATTCCTCTCCAAAGCATTCCCTCAGCTTGATATGAGTTTCAACTATCTTTCTAAGAACCTTAAGTAGATACTCATTCGCAGGAAATATTGAATAGTCACAAGAGGGAGTGTCAATCCCTCCATCATCGTCATTTGACCAATTATCGGAAAGAATCGCTAGTTTCCCAGTAAAGTGATTTACAATTTTCATAATCTTTAAATTTTGGTGAATAATGAACTACTTTTTGGTAACAATTCCTTACACAGATTCATCTTATTTCTAAATTCTACTATATTTTTTGAAGATACTACGAGATCAATAGGCATTCTTTTAACATCATCAATAAATTCCCTATCTTCGTCGCATACTTCTATCCTATACAATAACATAGGATTTGATTTGATCTTATCGATGATAGGTCTCCTTCTCTTCCAAGTATTGTAGTAATCTGTTTTGCATTTAAACATCTTTCCAGAGCTGTCAGTGAATACTACTCCCTCAAGATATTCAGGTAGAGTCCGATTCTTAAAGCAATTTTTAACCTCAAGAATAAGATCTTCTAACTCTTTATGAGACTTTATTTTCCGTATGAATTTTTTCTTCTCGATCCTTTTTGGATACTTATCTCCATTTAGAACATTATTCTGGAATTTATCAAACATAGATTCAGAAAATGATGGATCTATGTCTCCAGTTCCAATGTCTAACTTATTCTCTACAAAATCTAATATATAAATAAGATTATCAAAACTACCAAGCCATCCTCTATCTATGATATGTTGATCATCTTCATGTAGGACTTCAACCAACATAGAGCAGTCATTCTCTCTTAGAAGATTATTAAGTCTATTACTCATATCTATTGTAAATGACTTGTTGAATAGCTCCTTAATCATCCTAACATGATCCCCATTAGTTGTCGACTTGCTTGCAAATATAAACTCTCCAGTCGAACTGTCAACAGAGATTATTTCTAAGAATCCATTCTCCTTTCTATATGCTTGTATTGGGAACTTAAATTCATATCCACTATCGATAGCATCTTGAATATCAAAGAATTTATTGTATGATCGAGCTTTTACCTTTCCAGTTTTCTTATCTACAAATAGTCCACGAGATCTCAATGTGATCTCGTTCCAGATCCCCTTCTGAAATGCTTCTCTATTGAAATTGATACTGTACAGATTGGGATCACATTCTTTTACCTTAACATGAGGAGATCTCATCATCTTATTTACTTCCTCGTCCTCAGTCTTAGGTCCGAAATCTGGAGTCCCTCTCTTGTTGGTCATCCCAAATACATCATTTTTAATGGACTTGACTTCCATTCCTTCTTTGGTTATTTCCAGATATTTTAGGTACTCACCAAATTCTACCCCACCTTCTAAGGATATTGAGTGTTCAGTTCCTGGAGTTCTCCTATGTCCGTGGACTTGAGTATAATCCCCACCATAATACTTCCTCCCTATTCCAACTTCATATATCTCATCAATGTTTGTGTTATAACTTCCAAACCCGTTTATGAGCAGGTTGTCTGACATATCTCTGTCCCTGTAGATGGACGGAACACCTCCATGATTACAAAAGAACTTCTTTCCATTAAATGAGAATTTGTAAAAAGTTTTTAGTTTAGAGTAGATCGAAGATAACATCCTCTTTAAATCCTTGATGTCATACTTATCCAACATCGAGTTGAAGGTATTCTTGGATGTTTCTGGAATGTCTTGGTCGTTTTGGATAAACTTTCTGATCCACCTCTCGTGATTGCCCCTCACTATTGTTACATTTTCCTGAGCGTGAATCTTGAAAATAGAGTCAAGAGTTTCGATGTGCTCAATACCTCTATCAAACAGATCCCCCAAGAAAATATACTTTGTCTTTGGGTCACTTCCTGGATTTAATTCGCTAAGAGCTGTATTGCAAGAATGTACGTCCCCGATTACGACTACTTTATCATATTTGTCATCTAATCTCTCAGGTTCACAATCCACATTTGACAACAGTTCCTGCTTTGAGATTGGTCTACCTTTAGGAAGTGGATTCTCTTCAATAGATTTGAACATACTTTCAATTATGTGTCGATCTACCATCTTGTATATCGATCGATCTCCATTATTAGTAAGACAATCGTCTAACGAAGTTTCCATCGTATAGTAGCATACCTCGTACTCGTACTTCTCTGCGAGATCAAAGAACTTCTTAGTACTCTTATAACTTGAGTTTGTGGCATCTATTATAGTGAAGTCCCCTCTCTTCATCCTATTCTCGGTTATCTCATAGACCAGTTCCCAGACTCTATTGTCGTTTTTCTGATCTATCTTGAGAAGGCCATTCTCAGTCATTGTTGGATTATTGTAGAAAAGGCGTAAGGTATCTGGACATATAGTGTACGGCTCAAGAGAATATATTTCAATAAAGGTTGACTTTCCACTTCCTGGAGCTCCCCTCATCAATACTAACTTCTTCATATTACTTATTTATTTATAAAATCTATTAGTTTATCAATATTCACCGGAAAAGTTCTATAATCAGTATATCTATCTGGGCAGCATCTAAAGACTATTCGAGAATAGAGTGGACAGTAGAGTGCGCTTGGACCACGACCTCTGCTATCCAGCCTTACGTGACGCTTCTTGTACTTCTCCGTTTCATTTGGATGGATTTCATCGTCAAAATTCCCATCTACATTCTCTAAATTGAATATGTTTCCACGTTCTTCAAGGTGAAGAGAAGACTTATACAGTTCAGTTTTAGTATCTGAGAATGGATTGTCTCCAAAAAATGAAATAGAACAATCAAATAATAAGAATTCTGTATCGATTAATTTAATCAAACTACTGTCGCACAGGTTTCCTGCTATCAGTTTCAAATCATATTTCTTTATGTCATTAAGGGCTTCAAGTAAGTTGTCGTCAGCTTTAATTATAGCATATTCGCATCTAGGTTCTCCACATTTTATTTCCTCATCTTCATCGCTGTCATCATATGCACCAATTGCAATATAATTAGTCTTATAGTCGACGACTTTAATTTCACAGGGTTCTGTATGTTCCATATCACTTAAGTATTTTATCAGTAATTTCTAATAGGTTTTCATAGATATATTCAGATACAAATCGTGGAAGTTTCCAACTATCCATCACGATTCTTAGCATGAACTCAACTGATGAGTGATCATCGTCTTCTTTGATAAAATCATAATCAAGTACAAACACATTAATCCTGCTCCAAGCTATATAATATCCAACAAATACGTCCCAATCTAACTCAGAAAACTTTTCATCTAGCTTCTTAATCCACAGAATAGATAGAATAGAGCATAGGGAACTCGTCCCCAGCTCTACACAAAACTTTTCATATATGGAGTCATCCACTACAGATAGCCTCCACTTGTTCTCACTTATCTCTATCAGATCAGACCTGTCAACTGAATCGGTATTACAAATTCCCTTATCAATAGGATCGATTATATCTTTCTTTTTTATCTCGCTATTTTCAAATATTTTACTCAATTTATCTACATAAATTAGCCGTAGATCATTTGGACGATACCTCTTGTGATTAACATCTTCATACAAGTCACTAAAAGTTCTTACCAACTCGACATAGTCTACACTTGATTTTCTACCGAGAAATCTCCCTAAAAAGTTCAGTATTTTCATCACTATCAAGTCTCTTACGATATGTCATAATCGTCTTTTCAATAAATTCTTTCGAGAAGTGTGGACTATAAAGTACTTTATTAATCGGACTGTCAAAAGATAGTCTCCAGTAAGGTGAGCGGTATTCTAAATTACAGCCTATATAGTCCTTTCTATCTAATTCGTCTAATCCAATTACATGTCCCCTAAATCTGCTCACATGAGAAGGAGTAATTTTTCTGAGGTTTTCCTCCAGATCACTTGCATAGGCGATACCGACAATGTTAACCCTCACGCTCTCATTTTTCGGTGGGTTTAATATCGTATCCAAAAACTTATCTTCCACCTCGATCAAGATATATGTGCCGGGTGGATCCATCTCAATATAAAACTTCATTTCCTGCTAATCTCTAAACTAAACTCTGAATAATCCTCTTCAAATTCTGCGTTTCCACCATCTTTCATGTAGAATCCCTCAACTGGGGAGCTGTATATGGATGGCTTATATCTATCGTCTTCTACAACAAATGTTTTACAAAAGTTTCCATTTACTATTTCAAATGGAATATCCTTTCCTTCTTCGTCTGTGAATTTGTTTATTTTGAAATCTAAGTTCGCCTCTGGTTCTAACAGTTTCCTCATAAACTTCTGGATTGAGGTGTGGTCTCCAGAGAACTTGAGAGTATCCTTATCTATAGTCTTCATCTCAAGCATGTCATAATAGTTCTGACCAATCTCCAAGTCAAACTCATACCTTACTCCATATTGATCAAAACAGAAGTCAGACATGTACTTGTGATAGTATGGATAAATATCAAACAATAATCTTGTCTCAAAATAGTTTTGACTTGAGTCGTGAACTACATTGATTGGTCTGATAATTCCATTCTTAATTACCTCATCCGATCCATGAATACTATTCTGTATACATTGGAAGAATCCATTACCAAGAGTTACTGAAGCTGCATTTTGAATGTGTTGATTGATTCCAAGCCTTGCCAGCTTATCATCACCATCATCATCTCCAACAACCATTACATCTCCAAAGAATGTGTCAACATATCCCGGGTGATCTAGGGCCCATTGAGATTTCTCCTCAATAAACCTCTTTAGACCAGTTGCCTTACTGAAGAACAGATCTACGATCCTGTTAGTTTCTTCCAAAGATTTTCCGATCCTTCCAGCGAGAGTTTCGTTGGCCATGCCATACAACTTTCCCAATAGAATAGTCTTGAAGTCTTTTCTAATACTCTTTAGGAATTTCATATCCCCAGCTCTTTCCGGATAAACTATTGTTGCTGCAAAGTTAATGTATGGATCGAGATTCTTTGCATAACAGTCAAGCATGTATGGGTCTTGAGATTCATATGAGATGAATCGAACCTCTGCTCCTGAGATGTCAAAGTATGATAGGAGATAACCAGGAGGGGTTGAGACTACTCTCTTAGTTTCTGATACAGAAGATATAGTGTGCATTCCAGATGACCACCTTTTTGACTTCTTACTAAGTGCCTGAAAAGATGGATACATCTTAAACACTTCTCCACCATATTTCCGCGTACTTATCCCATCCTCATTTGGAAGATCTGACATAACTGTATACTTTGTAAACTGTCCCTCCAAGTATGTTGTAACAAGTTTATAGTACTTCTTACCTGAATAGTAGCAATAACTCATTTTTGCAAATGATTCAAGGGACCTATCAGACACGTCAATTTCGTCTAAGTGATTGTATATCCGATCGAGTATACTTTCGTATCCTTTTGCTATATTATACCCTTCCAGGTGCGTTATATCAATCAACATTCCATCCAGCTTTCTGTCGTTTATGTCTTTAAGTAGGTCCATAAACTCATTCGCCAGTGGAATTAACTCCATCTCAGGATTTCCGTCTTTATCTCTTCTCTTATTGGGTTGTCTTAGTCCTTTCTCATAGAATATGTTGTTATATACTAATGAGATTACATCATTATCATTCTCGTAAAACTTATAGAACCTAGATCTTTTTAATTTGTCTAAATTATCTGATACTATATTTCTTGCTAAGTCAAAGAGTATAGCTAACTTATTACCTTTCTTTATAAGTTCCTGATAATCCTCTTCAGTTATCTCTGGATAATCACAGGATAAGAAGTCGAACTTCCCTTCACTTAGGGCGTTCTTCATTATGTAGTTCCAAAACCTATTAATATATAGAAACTTGAACTGAACCGAAGTAAGAATCGAAGAGGCGTTGTATATAGTTTTATCAAGGAATTTTGGAAAACTGAAAGATCCCTTGTCATCTCCTTCGGTTACAGTATTTCCTATTACGTCGCTTATACTTACTTCCTCATTTGTTCCATAGAGTTTGATTTTGAATATTTGTTCATCATACTTCATCTGACTTAGGTAGAAATCTACCATTTTAAGTTTTATCTTATATGAACAGTATTCCATTAGTGATGGATAATCCATACCAATCTCATACTCTACTCCATTTACAGTTACCTTACAAGAATTATTTAACTTTAATAGGTTCCACCTTTCCTGAAGTATGTTATCTACTACTTTGAAGACTTTCCTTGCTCTAGATTTTTTCTCAATCCTTAAGCACGTTACTTTGATCGCCTCTAGGATTTCGTTAGATAACTCAGATCCGAATATTTCTTCTAAGAATTTCTCGTTTACTCCTCTTGGAGATTTAGGATCAATTACTCTTTCATTTGTTAATATTGATTTACTATTTGAAATATCAAATCCATGATTGAGTACATTACCAACCTCTGGAATACTGTCGATATCTACCTTACCAAACCTCCTTATCTTTTCAGTTAGAAAGAATCTTATCGTGTTCAGTTTTCCATATGAAGACCTGTAGGCAGAATAGTCAAACATCTTCTTCCTAAGATCCTCATCAATATAGATTCCAGTAAGTCCTAGGAGTGCCTCTAATCTAAGATTGTTGTTGTAGCAATCCCACGCCTGCTGACTATACCTCTCTAATGCGAGTTTCTTTAATAAAACTGTATAGTAGGAGTCTTTGCAGCAGTACTCTCCCAAGATTGTTGCTGGAATACATTTATATGAATAACCAAAGTACTTTCCTATAAGCCTTTCGAACTCATTTATATCGTTTGGAAAGTCAGATTTTAACTTATCCCATACAGGATTGTTCTGGTACCATTTGGAGTAGTTATAATCATTTCTAACTGCAAGGTATTGGTCGGAACCAGATTTGAACATATCTTGACTTTCCTCATCATCTTCGAGTCCACACTTCTCTAGGAACTCTTCGTACTCTAATCTAGGAAGTCCATCATCATCCTTTATCCACGGTAAATTGTTCTTATCTCCATCCTCTCTAATTCCAAATAGTTGAGGCAATGTTTTTTCAGTTAGGGATTCGAAGAAGTCATCCCAAGAAGCTACATATAGATTTTTCATAGCTGTATACTTGAGAGAGAATCTTTTATATACAACCCCATCCAGTTTGTTTATGGTTGATGCTTCATCGAAGAGGTTTATCTTATTTAGAATGAGATAAGTCACTTTCATTTCAAATGCATTGTTATATGTGACTGAGTTCTCATATTTTTCTAAGAATTCTCTATACCTATCTTTGAAGTACCTCCATCCATCCGGATCCATAGTCTGTAACCACTCAAGATCAAAGTACGCTCCAACTCCGTTCTCCCCTACGATTCCTAAACCCATTACGAAGAACTCTGGATCGTCGAATGGGAAACTGTTGGTCTCGTAGTCGAGTCCATACATTTGCTCAGTTTTTAGGAAATAGTCAAATGAGTTTTTTATATCATCTTTATTCCTAATTACTTTGTAGTAGCTTATACTTCCAGCTGGTTCCTTGATATAATCGTCTCTCTTTATGAAGTCCAAAATGTCCCCACTTATGTCCTTCATAGTATCAAATACGAGTCTATACCAAGGCTTTCCACTTTTCTTACTTATTCCAGTTTCTAGTTCAGCGTTTCTGGCCTTCAAACGTATTTGTCTGAGGATTGGTAGCATCGCTTCGTACTTGTCCTCTTCAAGCCATTCAATTTGTCGAGTGTAGTTCTTATATACAAATTTGAATATAATACCTTCCCTGGTTATTAGGTAATTCATCTTTGTAAGATCGTAGAACCCCTCTCCTCTTGGTCCAAGATGGACTTTTCGTCTGACATGCTCAAACGCCTGATCCTCTAAACTCTTTAGCTTTGCATCATCATTCCAAAAAACTAGATACTTGTGTCCCGGTAGGAATTCATAATCAGGATTCTCCTGAATATTTATCATATCAAGTTCACTAAGCTCAGTTCCAATGAAATCAAAGTTGCTTCCGCAGTAAATCAAATGTGTCTCCATATAACTAAGGTGATGAGCCGTACTCGTACATAATCACACCCTTTCCAACAAATTTTTATTGTTTACTTTGAATCCAATCTTTCTCAGGGAGTCATCGAAGTCTTTGCCATCGGACTTCCCATCGAATTCCTTCTCTTTTAGATACTTATACTTATATTTTCCGTCATTGATAAGGACGACGTAGAACAATCCATCAACGACTTTATTTAGGATCCTACCTATTTCCTTTGATCCTTTTATTTTTACCGTATCTCCAACCGAATAATTGTCCATATTAAGCTGTAGGATTGACAATTACTAATTCATAAGTCATTCTTCCATCATCTCTCTTTCCAGTTTTCTTGACCTCAAATGTGAATGGATTAACAGCTTCATTTCCAAAACACTTGAATAACTTTTTTCCTACCTTTTCTACCTTGAGATCTCTAGATCCTGATCTAACATAGAAAGTCTTGGCGATGCAGTAGGCTTCATCTTCAGTAAGGTTCTCACCAGATTCCTCTTTCTCATAGAAAATATCGTCCACATCATCCATAGGAAGAACCCTAAACTCATCAGTCATTGAGAACCTAAATTCATCATCATCAATTAATCTTTGTACTAATTGAATTTGCTTTATCGTCTCTTCACTCAATACTTCACTAATTTCCTTCTCAAACTCATCCATTGCATTGAGAGTGAACGCCTTTTGGATAAACTCCTCAGCCTCAGCTTCACTGGTTACGTACTCTTTTTCGATTTTATCCTTGTTAGGAGAACAAGAAACTGATACAAATGTAACGATTGTAGATACTAAGAACAACTTGATTAAATTCTTCATAATTACTTTGGTTTTGATGTTATAAAATAAAGGTGGGGACTATGCCCCACCAATTTATGTTAGTTATTAATTACTGACTTGATTTTTGATGACAGTTTCTCGATAAATTCTTTAGATTCCGCTTCAGTTGCTTTACGGACACCTCCAAATCTACGAACGTCCTTTGAAGATTTAAATGATTCAACATCTCCGTCAGCATCAAGGCTAAGGATTCCCATCGTATACACATTTCCCTTCATAGAAGTGCTCTGAATAATTCCTGGATTCTTTGACTTAGTACTTGTATACACTACATCTCCAACTTCAAAATCCGGAACATTATCTTCTGGCTTGAAAGTCGATACGATGTCATTTGATTCCTCATCCAACTTATAGTTGATACTCGTCAAAAACCCTTTGAATTTGTTTACTTCCTCTTCATTGCATTCTTCAAAGTCGTTCATGTGGTTGAGTCGGAGCTCCTTCCTACGATTTCTACTAATTACCACTACTACGTAGGTATCTGGCTCTCCGATATTACCAATGAGCTTATCCTTTAAAATTCCCGTGTACTTTTTTGATTTAACTACTTTCATAATTATTTATTTTTTTTTTGATTAGGAGAAAAATGGTGAGGTTACAAACTTAATGATTTTAGATGCATGATCTGGAGTCTCCGTGTGGAGAAGAACAAGACAATTAAAGAGGGTCACTACATACCCAATAATAGTTACTACTTTCAAAAATTTATCCATACTATATAATTAAATTGTAGATTTTACTTCGAAACGTACATTATCTTTGATTAGATCGCTATAGATATTATTATAGTTCTGTCGATCCGATTGATTTGTTAGGTTGTTGATGATTAAATACTTAATTCCTCTTCTATTACACTTCTTTATAAATTCTTTAATATTCGGTAAGATATTTTCGGAGTTAAGTAGATCTTTGGACATATACTCAAGTATCGTATACGAATTTCCGAAGTCCTTGAATAGGGGGGAGTCTGCCAATCTATTTTTCTCTTCAAAATCCACTGACAAGATTCTGAAGTAGGTTGGAGTAGACCTTAGAATGTCCTTCAGTTTTTTCTTGGCTGCGAGATGTATGGGTTGATTGAATCCCTCATCTACGTTTATCAACAGCTTCTTGTAAGTTTTAACTGAGTCTTCGAACTCTTTTTGTTTCCCTTGAGAGTACAGGGACTGAATGTAAGATAAGCTGTACTCAATAGCATCTTTTGGTAACTTAAATTCCGTCATATTTTTATTAAGATTTATAATCTATTTCTTCCAAGTCTTCCCAATTATCTAATTCTTCTTCCTTGACTTCGTTTCCTCCAAAGGTTCCTACGTAAAAGACTATTACTGAAACTATGAGGATAAGAACTAGAAAAATTGGAAATAAGTTTCCCCTAAATAACTCACGGATATATAGGAAAACTGTACACAATATATTCATAAGGAGTGACGCAATGGCTACTATCATAGCGGTAGTAGATATTGCCACCCTATTTGAATCGAAAATCTTTCTTAATTTATTCATCTTTATATAAGGTCCCTCTCCAAAATTTCATTTATTGATCCTACTGAGGATTGAACTTGCTCCTTCCATATACTAGAAGTTCCATCTCCAAATATGTAATCAATAAATTCTTTAATAAATTTATAAAACTTTTTTAGATCAAAATCTGGGCAGGATCTTGCGAATATACTTCCGTTATAAAGGAGGTTGATGGATCTTGAAGACAATTCTATTTTTCTCGATAGGAAATCTATCCTACTCTTAATTAGATCGTTTCCATCCATTGCCATCTTCCTCACTAAGACTATATTTCTCTTACACACTTTATCTAGTCTGGACAGTATGTCATACAAATATAATATACAAATTATTAGCTTAGCTTCAGGCTCTTCATATAGACTATACTCTCCAATAATTCCATTTACTCTCCTTATCACTTCAAGATATTTACCAGATTTTCCGGTAGTTAATTTGAACTTATCAATTGGAACCTCTATCGGAAGAGTGAGCCCACCTACCTCAAATTTAGGACATAAATTGTCTGAAGTTAGAATGCTGAAAAGTTCTGGAAGATCAAGATTTATAATCTTATAATAAAATCTCTCAAATTCGTCTAAATCCTCTTTTGCATTACTCTTCATCAGATCCCTAAGTTTTCTAAGGAACTTAATTAAATAATTTAGATCTTCTATATTGCAACCTTCCATACCTATCAGGGTTCAAACACAAACACTTCTCCGCATTCTCCATATAGAATTTTATACTCATAATCCAGAGAATCCTCCAGCTTTTTCCAGTCAATAAAATCCATTACGGATTCAATACCCATATTCCTTACCGAATCCTCTAGAAAATCCTGTTCCTTAGTGTATGTCGCAATATGGTACCTGAGAATTTTATCTACGATTTCTTTTGCATCGTCGTCTTTACTAACAAGATCAGAGTCGATAACTGACTTAACAAGATCTTCGCTTCGTTCCCAATCTGTGTAGTCATCGTACTTTTCTAATTCTCTGTGAGCTACTACCCAACCCTCTTCTTCAATTAACTTGCTAAATTCTTTTACTGTCATCAATATATCTCCTCTAAGTAAAACTTTATAAAACTTTCTCCGTCGAAACTTCCACCTTCTATACAGTAGTCAGTTTTTTGTTTCTTTATTATCTTAGTTATCTTTCCCAACATTACTGAACTAATTGGTCCACCGTACAGCAGATAGTACCCACAATCGTCCATCATGGCGAAGTTCTCTGTTGGAAATGATTCCCTAACCTTATCTAATATAATTTGATATGGAGTAGGGAATTGATAATCAAGGTTCGATAATGTTTCCGTCTCTGTCATATTCGAACTGTCTAGAGTATTTTTCGAATCTTCTCTTAAGGTCAGTAAGGATATACTCGGAGAACTTTTTGAATCCTCTATCTAAGATCTCTGATGCCCTAACGTACTCGTCAGTATCTTTGCTATTATCTAAGTAATCCAATACTGGCTGAATAAGAAGCATATCGCAGTCATTCTCAACGATTGGCCAACATTTCCTCAACTTACCTGACTTAGTAAACTTTCTCTCCAGAACCGGTTCGATACAGTCTCTGAGATACATTCTTACATCTTTAGCAGTGTTAAAGTCATTTTCCTCATATACAACTATGAATCCAGTTACTTCATGTGGATGTACCCAAAACTCGTGAATATAGATGTCAAATATTTCACAGAAACTTTTGTTCTTTCCCTTTCTTCCTCTTCCGAATAAGATTCTTCTAACTTCTTTACTATATCCATCCCATTCAAAATAGTCCAGATACAGTTTCTCCTTTACTTTCTCACTAAGATCGTCAAATTTATACACTTTCTTTTTCATAGATTGATGAGTTTTTGAGTGATTCTACTGCACGAAACATTTCTATCATTTCCCTTTCATTAAGGAACTTGTTGAATTTTCCTTCCTTAAACTTGTCATAGATAAACTTTCTACCTTTCTCTGTCCATACTAAACACTGTACGACATCTTTTGATTTAGTAATTGGATTCCAGATTGAGTACTTTCGGTTGTTTGCATATCCTTGTCCATCATATTTGGCGTAGAGATGATACTGACCACCTTTCCAATATTGAATCTCCAAACCACAAAGAATTTCATTCATCTTTGTAGCTGACAGACCATACTCCTTAGAAATTTGTGTAGTCAGCTTATCCGAGTCCTCAATACGTAAGAATTCATTGGTGTACTCTACTATTGGGGCGTCCTTAGAGACTTTGTCCTCTAGCTCCTTTATTCTCTTATCCTTATTCTCGATAGTCTTTTGTGCTATAAGAATTGCCTTTGCAAGAATATCTTCGTCAGAGTCATTATCATTAGTTTCGATATATCCCCCAGTCTTTCTGATCGATGGAAGTACTTCCTCAAAAACCCAATCTTGAAATTTTTCAGCTTCAGGAAGTTTAGAACTCATAATTAACCTAAAAACATCAGACTCAGGAATGAATTTCATGGATGTGCCCCCTGGCTTTCCATCTCCATGAAGTACAAATATACTTTCAGACTTTTTACAGTGAGCCCTAATTGCTTGATCAGAGTCGGAATACCCCAATGATTTCGCTACATCTATTGCAGAAAACATGGGTATACCATTATTTATTGTTACCCTTACCTTTCCAAACTCACTATTTTTAAATACCTTTAGATCTTCTCTTTTCATATTTTATCTATTATTCTTGTTGTAACTACTTGATTATCAGGCACCCCGTTGTTTTCACGGGTCGCCTCATTATCAGACACTTACGTGTAACTTGTTGATTATCAGGCATAATAGCTATTCACTTATTTGCCTCCATCATTATGTATTTAGAGATAACTATCTGATTATCAGCCGAAGTCACTGGCAGTGACTCTGACTAATTATCAATAACTTACATATAACTGATTGATTATCAGGCACCCCGCCGTTTTGGCGGATCGCCTCATTATCAGACACTTACGTGTAACTACTATTTCAACTCTACAATACTCGAATCCCTATTAATCAGCTGCAAAGAAAGAAGTTTGTTATCTTCTGTGCAAGAGTAAATCACCTTTCGACCATCTTCAAGGTAGATTACTGATGAAATACTCTTAGCAATGTATCTCGCTCCTTTGTATGAATTTCTTACTGAATCAACTTTAATTTGGGAACTGTCGATTCTACTAATGTCGTAGTCTATCAATTTCTTAGTTATTTCTTTCGCTATTTCCGACTTCTCATAGTCTGGACTACCAATTGATTTTCTAATTCCAAATTCATATCCAACAACAAACCAAACAATAATAATTGCTGCCAGAGTAAGGGCTCTAATTATTGATGTATATATCTTTGGAAGGTCATTGCTCACATTCATCTTTTTCTAACATTCTCTTTGAAATTACAACAGTATCATCTTCGTCACACACATAAAAATTCTTTGGAATCCCGGAATCGGAATCTATGATCTCACCGTCCTCTACATACAGATTTGGATTGGCAAGATCATTGACGCCAGACCTATCCGTTGATTTTCTAATAATTTTGTCTGCTTCTTCCTTAGATTTTGCTATTACGTAATAGTCTGTTCTAAAAACTGCTTCCCTAGTTGAGTATTGGGAATAGTAATAGGTATTCTCTTCCTCTTCAATTAAATAATCTTCTTCCATAATTAAATATAGTTTATTGTTCGATCTACTAATCCTCCTCTAAATGTATCTTCTCTATACATTAAAAGATGCCTAAGAAAATCTTTTCTACATTTTTTATTTAGCTCTTTCAATAGTTTCTCATAGCTCTCAAAATTTCCGTTGTAAGCTACTGAGATAAGATACTCTTTGAAATCATCAACTTCGTAATACTTTTCCTGCTGTTTAAATGTCTTTCCTTTTCTCATAGTATATCAATTCTCCATAAGAAGTTTTCACTTCCTCACTTACTACTTCATATTCCTCACTGTAAAAGCAATTCGTTATCTCGATATTTCCTTTGTTTGGAACATCCCTAGTAGTGGTATTATTAATTTCTCTAATTAGGGTATTTAAAGCCTCTTCATAAGAATTATCCATTACAGTAAAATGTGAAGTTCTATCACATATGATTTTAGTTTTTTCAACTAACCTAAACTCCCCCATATTATCTAGTTAAATATTAATTCTTTTCTCATATAAAACTGTCTCATCTTTTCCTCCATAAAAAGTCTCTACAGCCTCACTTACTACTTCATAATCATCGAATCTGTAGTAGCAATCTGTTATCTCTATATCTCCCTCATCTGGTATATCACCTTTAGGTGTACTGTCGATTCCATCCTTTATTTTGGACAAAGCCTCTTCATAAGAATCTGCACTTACAGTTATTTGACAAATCCTATCACAGATTATCTTAGTAATTTCAGTGAACTTATATTCTTCCATAATTTATATGTATAAAAATAGTCACCCACAGAGTGGATTTACCAAACTGTGGGTGCATTGATTTGTTAGAGTTTGATTGGAGTTATTCCATCAATTTTTGTTGACAGGTACTCATCCTTTCCTAGTTTTGTGGATAGAGTGTAAAGTCCAATATTTCCGTTCTCCTTCCACTTATTAACCAGATCATCATTCTCCTTTACTACGACAGAGAGATTCTCTGACCACCTAATGAAGTAGGTTGCTTGGGACACTCCATCACCCAACAAAGGAACTAGTATGTACTTAAATAACTTCTTATCGGAGATGTCCGACACCATTTCGCACAGATCCACCTCTCCAATAAGTCTCCAATTAGGGTTCGAAGTGAGATCAAATACCATCTCATTGTTTTTCGAAAACGTTGTGGCACCTACCCCAACTCCACACAAAATAATTTTTGTATTTTCCATTTTACTTACCAATTTTTACAATGTTACTAATAAATTTTTTAACTAATTTGTTGTACAACTCTTGTGATACTGGAGCATAAGCTACTCCAAAAATTTTTTCAATAATATTCATGTTATTTATTTTTCTTGAATTCTAACTCTAAACCCTCTCTCACCCGACTCTAAATTATCCAGATTATCCTCAAGGTACATTTCAAACTCATTCCTATTACCATCCAGAAATCTTAATATAGTTCCATATACATTTAATAAGTACTTTCTATCTAGATCTCCGTAATAAGTAACGTATAGAATATCCCTAGTTTGACCGTATACTCTATTGCAACCTAGTTCCTTACTTTTATCTCCAAGTGCACCTTTCAGAAGATACTTTAACTCCTCAAGTTTATCAATACTCTCCATCACTATATACTTTCTGAATATAGAAATATGGTCCAAATTCATCGCTAGAAACTCCACTTCGAATCATACTTCCAAATCTTGCAGCTTCATCAAAGAATGGCTCACACAGCCAATCACTAAGAGCTTTTGCTTGGTATGGTTCCCCAGCATCGTCTCTAACTTCTGTCCGAATATGAGCTTCATTGTTAACTAGTGAGATCGTAACAAAAGTCTCCTCCGGAAAATCATCGTTATCTTCAATCGCTTCTTCAAGCCTCTTCCTGATTACTACTGCTGTGTCGTAGAGGAACCTTGTTTGTTCAAAGCTATCGTCTTCAGTTTCTCTTCTCTTTCTTTCGCTAGTTTCTTTCGATACGCATCCGCACGCCTTTGACTTGAACGATGATTTTTCTCTAGTTGTGTTTTGATCTTGTTCGTCTTTTGCATTCGAAGTCGTTTTCTTGTTCTCATTTCTTTTTATCTTGTCTAAAAAATTATCTGCCTCGTTCAGGAAATTGTCAGCTAATTCCACCATTCCAATCATTCCATCTAAAGCTGATTTCTTATTATCGTCGTCGTATCCCATAAAGTTTTTAAATGTATTACACATAATAGTTTTATTTTTTGAAAGTTAATACAGTCCCATTATCTCCATAGATTAAATCATCTTTATCCCCAAGATTGTCGTAGAAAATTTCCTCTAGATCATCATCGTCAAACATTTCTACAATTCTTCTTGGATTGATCCTATCTAGATTTTTCTCCAAACATTCCTCAATAGAGGAATATCTTTTACGAAGATTTTTGTCCATCATCTTAAGAATTTCTTCTATTGTCATATGAGACCTAGCGCACTCCTTGTGGCTGTAATATTCAATTACTTCGTTAAGAGAATACTTACCGTCCCATATCTTGTACTTAGTAAATAAGAAAGATAACCATCCATAGAACTCTGACGGAGTATCCATAGCCTCTTCAATCTTCATTTGTAGAATATCAGCTGGACTAACAAATCCCCAAAATATTGATACCTGACCTCCTGTCCTTAGTACGGTGATTAGGTTCTCATTATTCCTTTCAGTAGTAGTAAGGCTAACTGAAATACTTTCCGATGACGAATCCTTACTGTTCCCTACATATCTTAATAAAGACCTCTTAAATAATTCTAGTTTGAGGTCAAGATCCCATACTTCACGGTATTCTTCAGGAATGTACTTATTTATATAATCGACAAATACCTATACGGTTCAAAAGGTCCATACTTCTCTTCTAACTCTGACAAATTTACTTCCATATTAATTAATTTTATTTGTTCATTACGATTACTGATCTATTAGTGTGATTTTTATCGAAAATATCTATCTCTTTCCCATCATTTGTATCTAAGAACAAGAATTTACTGAACAAATCTTTCAACTTTTCCATCTTTAAGTTGGATAGTATTGTATTTCCAATTGCTTCAGAGAAAATAGATCGTACTCTATGCTTACATATGAATTTCTCATTGAACCTTTCTATTTCATTCTGTAAGGTTTTTTTGCCCCGGATCAAGTTTTCTACAGCAATGCCTGAGATAAGTGTATACACTTGTTAAATCCTCATTGGAATAGCTTCTAACATAGTCAGCAAGACTATCAGATCGAGCGTCCATCAATTTCTTGACTCCACTCCAAGAAACTTCTTCGAAATTAACGTCTGAAAATTTTATAGTTGAGTCTCCATCAAAAGATATTTCCAGGCAGTTCCCATCAACTACTTTTATGGCCATAACTCTAAAATATGATTCATTATCTCTAGCACTAAGGTAGATACAGAAGTCCTTTCCTAAGATTGTTGGAACAAATTTTCGTTCCTCTATGGAGTCATCATTTTCGAAGACAATCGTAATTGATCCGTCATCCTCATCAATATCATCCCAAATTCCTATTTCTGTTATATTGACTCCATAATCCTTTATGAAGTAGCTTTCATCCTCAATCGCTGATGTAATCAATTCTAGGACTCCGAACTCATCTGTTGAAGAGGTTTCAACTCTCTCACCGTTAGTCCACAAATTTACTTTAGGTTTATTTGTGTGGACATCATACTCTACGTCAAGATTGAACTGTCCTATGCGCAGATCCTTTATTATTCCAAAACTTTTCAAAAACTCTTCAACCTTAGTCATAGTTTTTCTTTTTAAACAGTAAGTCAACTTTTGTATTTTCGAAATCTTTTCTGAGGTCTATCCTATCTCCATCATTATCTATGAAGTCCATTCTCCACTCAATATCATCAATGATCTCATTTAATGACCTTCCCTTATTCTCATCTGATAGGATAATATCCATAACATAGGTTGTCATTCCACCTACCCTTATGTACTCTAACCTCTTCATAAGGTCTGTGATTACCTTCCCTCCAGTTAAATTTACTTTTCCGTCCCTTTTTGCTAAATACAGGATTCCAGACATTACCTGATCTGTTAGTACTGGAGTGGATGGTCCGCTAGGACATTTATCCATATAGGATCGTATCGTCTCTATAAGACCACAGTCCCTCATTCTCAAGTCCTTTATCTCGTCTAAGTTGAACACCCTATCAAACCTACTTTGGTATATAAAACCTCTTCCAAAGTCAGGATGGAACCTTACAGAATCTTCACTTACGATCAGTACTGTAGGTTCTTTTCTATTAACTGATAGATAAATTATGTACTTCCCATCCTTCTGAGCAGCACACTGTACGAACTCGGTTCTTTCCAAAGTTTTTAAGTTAACTATCGTAATTGACCCATCTACCTTCCAAAACTTGCAGTCTAGATTTTCCGATTTTATCTCTTCATCTAAGACCTTGAAGTATATCCTTCCACTTAGTTCAAGGTACTTTTCCATTACCTCCTTAGGATCGACAGTTAGATGTTCTGGTTTCTCTCCATAATTACCGGCATCAACATCTAATCCACAAGGATTTACATTGAACTTAATATAATCAAATGGTCTGTTACTATCTTCTCTGAAGTCAAACAATCTTGTTTCCTTAAGAGCCTCTATAATTTCTTCAATCATCTTTCGTATCTTTCTTCATAATATCTTTCCATATCTTGTGACTCCTTCCAATCTGGATAATCATCCTCTTCTACTTCGTCAAAATCATCTACATGATAATCGTCATATGACTGCCCGTACATACTTATCCCTTATAAATTTTGAAACATGGAACATTGGAATACTTAGAATCTTTTAACTCTACTTCATCTCCGTAGATCGTAACAAACTTATACCTTTTCAACCATTTTAATTTATCTTCATGGCTCATATTAGAAAATACACCGTTTTCACAGATAAATTTATAATATAAGTAACTGTAGAATCCATCCTTCAGATATTCAACTTCTCCGTCCCCTTCGAAGAAACTTTCCGCTTCCTCACTTATCGTTATCCAATTGTCATGGTCTTCCTTTGTAACTAAATATCTGAGGTAGTATATGAATGCGTCCATCCTATCTTTATAATCGAACTCTTCCCTAATATAGTCCTTAAGGAGAGGATATGATAGTTTCTCAAGAACCCAATCAGAATCTTGTTCAACAGTAAATTCATAGAAAGGATCTATAAAGTTATCATCGCTCAAAACAAAGTCAGGACGATCCTCCTCAAGATTTACCATCATACAGCTAATCTTAAAATAATCTATATCAGAAGTTGCAAATACAGTAAGACCTTCGAATTTTCCTATCGGGTAGTAGTTATATACATTAATGTCTTTGTTTTGATAGTCTATTACACGTATAATTCCCTTATTGTATTTATCAATATCCACCTCAATGTGTCTACTAATCCTTCCAAATTTATTATGTATTAAGTCCCCCTCTTTTAACATTGAGAGCCTATCCTTTACATATTCTACATCAACTGGCTCAAGATTATCATTGGTTATTCTCAATCTCCCAGAGTTGAAAGTAACTCCTCCATTCTCTTTAAGACTTTCAAGTAAGTTTTTCATATTAAATCTTACATCTTTTTTAAGGTTAGACTTAGTGTCTTCGTCCAACTCAAAATTACCTTCGTGATAGACTAAACACATTTTACCATCCTTACTGAAGTATATTACTGTTGATCTTTCATAAGCACATGGGATTAACTCATACTTATTTCCAAAATTATCCTCAAAAGAGATCGAGTCATCTGGGCTTAGACTGAAGTTTTTAATCTCCTCTTCTAACCCATTTATCCATACTTCTTTCCTTGAAAACTTTTTCCTAACTTTAGCTTTTGAATGATACCTATCGTCAAATACCATATTTATATATGGTGATCCAAATATAAATCCACGGTAATGTGCCCAAATACAACTTCTTTCAGGAAAAGATCCGAACTCTCTTTGGATCTTAGTATCCACAGAATCTATCATTCCATCGAGGTGGAATGTCCACGATCCATTAAAATATTTTGAAAATGTATCTCTAACAAATTGTTCTGACTTTAACATAATTCTTATTTTTGTTTATTATTATTAAAACATAGTTCCATCAGATAGGAACTCATAATTATTCTCTTCGCAGCTCTCGGCAAAGTATTCCTCGCTGAATTGGTACTCCATATCGTCCCTGCAAGCCTTGAAAAATCCATCCAAACACTTGTCCATAAGCTCGTAAAGAGTTGTGTCATCTGGGGATTTCAAAAAATCGTATATGGGTTTTAATATTACATCGTCCATGTAGTAGCCTATCAGAACAAAATCATTAGAAACGAATATGTGACTCTCTCGTTTCTTCTGGTAGCTTTTCCAATAGGCCCTAGGTCGATACAAGTCGTTCCAATAGTTATTGACGAGGAATTTAAGAAGTCTTATCCCTTTCAGATTGTCTTCCTCCTCGCTGTAGTTGGAAGTGAAACGATAAGTATAATTATATGTGTCGTATGACCATCGTTCCATCTTGATATTGAAAGTCTGCTCAAAGGCTTGCAATGTTTTTTGGTTATACTCTCCGTCCCAATAATAGTCGTGACGTTCTAACCAATTGTTATATGCCTTTTCCCGTGCCTTCTTTGTCAATTCGTTGAGGGTATATACCTCGTATGTTCTTGTTTCAGTCCTCATACCAATTATCTTCTCAAATGAGAGGGGAGCGTTTTGCTCCCCTCTTGAAAATTAGACACTTATCTTTAAGTAATCATATAGTGACATGAATTTGAAGTTCTCACCTTCCGAAAGTCTATTTCTATCGTTTCCCCATTCAGCTCTATAGCTTCTTCCATCTGATGGGAATCTCTTGATTACATCATACTCAACATTACTAAATCCACCAGATCTATCCACAAAGTCAATGAAAGATTTAAGTCCTACATTCTCAAAGAATATTCTAATCCTGTTTAAGAACCAACAATAGACATCTCTAAAGTATTCATATGACCGTTCCCAACTATCTCTATTGCAGTAATTTAATTTAAACTTATATTTTGGAAACTCCATTTTCATCTTATCATGGTACTCATTGTAAATTTTTATTAGTTTTGAAATACTGGAGAAGAAGAATTCCCAAGGTATCTCATCAACAATTATTGAGTCTTTTTCATTAACCTCTCCTCGATCATGCGAAAGCCCATTATATCTAAATACTTCACTCTCAGTATCAATGTATGTGAAACAGTAATTTCCAGCTTCATTTACGTACTCCTCAGTCCTAATTGAATCCTTGAAAAGACCTTCCAAATCAAAATCTCCAATCCAACTAATAATTTTGGAGTGGGTCTTCATCATTCCAATGACGAATTCTATGTCCTCTGAATGTCGTTTTAGGTTCCATCTATTTAGAGATAGTTCACATAGATCATCTGACATACATAAAATATCCCAAAAAGAATTTTTAATCTTCTCTATATCCGTATTCATATCTATTTCACTCCGGTTGATCCAAATCCACCTTCACCACGATCAGTCTTCTCCAACTCATCTACCTTTACAAACTCTACTCTCTCTACTTTATTTACAACTCCCTGTGCAATTCTGTCTCCCGGATTTACCCAGAAAATGTCTGAAGACTCGTTTCTGAGGATAACTCCAATCTCGGCTGTATATCCACTATCTACTGTACCTGGACTATTTGCTACGAATATTCCCTTCAGTGCTAGTCCGGATCTTGACCTTACTTGAAGCTCATATCCAAAAGGAATGCTCATTCTTACTCCAGTATAGATGAGTTTAGTCTCTCTTGGGAACACTGCTAATGGACTATCATATTTATGGGACATTCTAAGGTCGACCCCTGCGTCACCTTCATGTTTATATACTGGAATATCTCTCTCGTCGTCTGCTACAATTTTTACTTCTAAGTTCATATTCTCTATTTATTGATTATAATTAGTTACTTCAACATCCCCACAACTTAACTCATTAAAAACCCTCTTAGGGTTTAGCTCCTCAACTATAGATATTTTTCTGCACCTTCCCGTTTCTTTTTCACACCTTAACGTATCACTGGTTAGAAACTGTGCTTTTACTTTAAATAATCTTGTATTATTTGATGCTCTTTGAAGATCACTGAAGAATTCTCGGCAATATTCCTTGTAATAAGAGAATCCGTTCTTACCGCAATCTGCCATAGTAAAAATTTCATAGGTCTTTAGAGGCTCATACTTAACTTTATCACTCTCAACATTATCAGGTAAATTTGTCAAAATATATCCATCGATAGTAGACTCGTCTAGATACTGGCTCCTTATTTCTTCATAAACTTCTTTCAACCCACAATCATATTTCAATGTCTTACATATACGAAAGATCCTTGTTATCTTCTTCCCAGTGATTGAATCCTCTAAGTGAACATCTATCAAGAAAGATGATGGAAAGTAATAATCACTACAAGAAACTATCTTTATACCACAAGACTCTCTAACATCTTCGTTGAAAATAGATTTTACTATGGAATTCCTTATTTCTTTTGGATCAAGTCCAAATTTCATACAGGACTCCCTATTAATTTTCCCATACTTTAGTTCTGATAAAGTATTTGATAATATATTACTTAGGTCTGGGTATTTTTTGATGATCAATCTCTTTTTGTAGTATAAAATTACGTATAGAATATATGGAAATATTTCAACATATTTCCTAATAGTCTTATTCGCCTCAATCCCATATCCATTTCCTAAACTTCTCTTCTCTAGTCCGAACTTATATTTTAGATCAATAAAATATTTTATCAGTTCCCTAACGTCATAACACATACTAAATAGAAAAAATTAGCCCAGAAAGACTATACTCGTCTAACTGGGCTGGTTGATTACTTTTACTTATTGAAAAATTTCTTTGCACTTTTCCAGTAGTAGGATACTACACTCTCAAGAAGATCAGATACCTTCATATTAGCTATTTTCTTAATACTTGAATGAAAATCATCTACTTCTTTGTTTTCCTCTACTTTTACTACTTCCGTCTTTTCGCTATTATTCTCCATACTTTCTAAGATATACTTGTCTATATTCGTCTTCTGCTGCTTGATATCCACTGAGCATTGGGATCATAAACTGAATGAAGATCTCTCCATTCTTAAGATATTCAAATTGAGTACTGTCAGGAAGAGTCACGGTCATTTCTCTCACAATTCCAGAACTGTCACACTCATAATCAATTCGATTTGATAAAACTGTTACATGATTAATCAGAGAATCTCTCGACAGCTTCCCAATGAAGTGGTCGTAGTCCATTTGATTAATCTCCATAAAGATAAGATTAGAGGCGGTAATAGACATTCCTCCTCGAATAAGAGTTACGAGTTCCGGACGTGTACTAATCTCAAACATTCCCGTACTACTAGCCCCTGTATTAATGTAGTCGAATACTCGGAAAGCCGTACGATAGAAACTTACTCCAAACTCAGGGTCATTGAAAAGTCCATCCATATCAGCCTTGTCACTGACTTCTCCAACGATCCGATTCATCTCAATAAACTTCAGTGCCTTTTTGATGTTATCTCGAAGAACTACTGTATCAACATAGACAATCTTCTTTTCAGGGATAGTTCTTCTCGTCTTGACTCTGTCCCCACAACCTGATGCAAGCACCAAAATAACTGATGCGATCAATACTAATTTTTTATACATACATTTTACTTTATTAGTTTACTATTTAGTTTTTTGATTATTGTAAGTGCAATAGAAGATCCAATAGCTAGGACTGACGAGAGGATTGATTTTATTAAATTTATTTTCTCCATACCTCTCCCTTCCTATCCGACTCTTTAAAAATTTCATCAAGTTTATCGGTTGTCCTACTATTAGAGGTTTGTAAAAAGGAGAGGTTAGTCATTGGAACTTTCTCTACTGTTTTCCTTCCAATGAATTTTACGTAGGCATACCTTCCATCTTTTTTGATTATCACTCCATGAGCACTTGGATTGTCTCTTTTCTCTACGTAGTTTCCAATACTCCATCCGTTCCAACGATAAGCTGGGAATCTATCTCCAAACTTAACTATCATCTTCCTGTCCTCATCATATTCATATCCAAAGATATTCATCGACTCGTGGAAAATATCTAAGCTGTCTTCATATCCATCGACTAATTTGCAATCGTACTTGTTAAGATAATCAACTTCTAATTCCCCCAATTGACTAACATATTGGATCTTCACTTTAGATCTTCTTTCTATATTGTCAAGAGAATATCCATATACTATTCCTACCCTATTGTCTGGAATTTCTACAATATCTCCTAATCCAAAGTCCCCCATTAAAGCCTCAGCTAACTTCCTCTTATAGTCAATCTTGTGATAATCTGCGAATAGATTACAATAGACTAATGCCTCAACTTGACGTAATCCAGAACTCAAGTAAGTTGTCATTGCTAGATATTTTCCCAAAGTTCCGTCTGGCTTTACGTATTCTACAGTCGTGCTTCCATCTTTACTCTTGGAGACTGCCCTGACAACCATTCCCCCTCTGAGGAAATCTCTATAGAGTTTTTTGATCTTTACTTCCTCACAGTTATTTACCTGATCGAGCCAATTATCCACCATAATTTTCTACGTACAATAAATCTCTTAAATTTACTATCTCAAATGATTCCTCAAATTGGACTGTAGCTGTATCGTAAGATACTTGATCTATCTCCCCAACTTTTCCAGAATGAAGATGTCTCACCTTATCTCCATTTTTCCACATAAGAGAATAATTTGGAATAGGTAGAACAAGATCTCCCTTTTTCTTTATTCTCATACATTCCTTGTCGAACACATATCCAAAGTTTTCTAACCCTTTCCTAAGAGTTTCAGTAGATTCATGTAGATCATATACATACCTACCCATTACGCATGACCTATTAATATTTCCAGATTGATCTACATACTCAATCTCTACTTTTCCATTTTCATTTCCATCCTTAGGGTGTAAATAATAACCATTTGCAGATACTACAAATCCATGAAGATCTCTATATCCAACGGGATCACCCATATTATAGTAACCAACAAATCCTCCGAAGAAATCTTCATCCCCACTATATTCGTATTCCAATTCCATCAACGTTTCTCTAACCAACCCAGTAAATCCAGTTTCGAAAAGTTCCTTGAAAATCATTTTTTCCAGTGGATCAGGTTCACATAGATCATATGTAATTGCATCATACCGCCCAAGTGATCCATCCTTTTTCATATACTCTACCTTCGTATATCCATTAAGTTCACTTTCGATCGATCTTACAGCTAATCCTCCATGACCTCTATCAGAGTATATCTTACCAAGGCTCACTGGGATTTCCTCATTCGTAAGGTTAATAAATCGATGTTCTTTCTTTAATTTCATCCTATTTTACATATTTATAGTTTTCTCCCGCATATAACATTTCTACAACTCTTTCCACTTCAGATTGAGTTCGTCCACCCTCCTCGTAGTAGTGTAAATTATTTCCGGATCCCGTTCCATCCTCTAAATACAAACTTTGCAGTTTACCGTTGTTATCAAATTTCCAGTAGATTGTTGACTGATCATCTAACTTTATATTTCCTGTAACTGTCCGAACCTTTCCAATATAATTAATTTCGTGATTAACTTTTTCGAATAAGTCACATACAGTATAATCGCTAAGGCCCCAGTAATCCTTTATGTTATAGAATACTTTCCTCTGATACTCATCGCAGTTACTATCTCCTTTCTGGATCATGTTTAGGACATACATCATCTGCACGTTACATACACTGTCAGGAATCCAGCTTTCCTTCTCTAACCTTTTCTTAGTTACGTAGATGTCAAGCTCATGTAGCTGTACGAGTTTCTTTATGTGAGGGTAAATATCCTCATGCTTCATCTCCGGAGAATTGGTGTTATATACCCTTGCAGTTACTATCCTCTCTGTGGTACAGCTGTACAGAGTAACTATCAATGCTAATAATAAGATAAGTTTTTTCATCTGTGAAATATTAATGATAATAGTTTTATCCATCCGGCAGCGAAGACAAACGAACTTATGATGAAGAATGGGATTGAAAATGTCAGGGAGATCATAGTCATAAACATATTGACTCTCTTACTCTCCTCTTTTCCTAAGTAACAATCAAGTAAGTATTTAATTGATTCTATCAATCTGCTTAAGAAAAACACTCCACAGGATAATCCACCGAAAATGTTTACTATTGGACTTGGAGATATGTTAGGTATATCCATACAGCTTAATCATTAATAAGGTTTGAAATACAATTAAACAGGATAACATGGCTGACAGTGTAATTGCCAAAAATCTGCTCCCATATCCTGAATCCGAGAAATATCTGATTATATTTTTACAGATTATAATATCTGCAACGATAAATAAAGTTACTAAAAACAAATAGATTAACATCCCGATCAAAAATATAAGGGAGAGAAACCAAGTCTCTCCCTAAGTTTGAATTGTTAGTTGTCTAGATACTCTACTGAGTAAGACTTTCGTCCTGTACTGTCAGTATCAATAAGTACCTTAAATCGGAAATCAGCATAACCATCTCGCTTGCAAACGAACGTGTTCTTGTTATCTCTTTCTACCATACACGTAGCTGCCCCTGAATAGTCATAAACTGAATTGGCAAATACTTCAAGATCCCATACATCAAGTCCAGCTGAGTCCTTTGCCAAGATCATCTCTTTAACTCCCTCGAAGTTTGTAATGTCTTCTACTGAGTCACAAACAAAGCTCATAACTACATACTTGAAATCACTCAAGTAGTCTCTTGTAGGATCTGACAGACTACAGCTGTCCAAGATCTGATTAGACCAATCCTCAGCAAGGTTTTTAGTAAGCTCCCTTTGAATTACTTCCTTTGCTTGACACTCATTCGTAACATACTTCTTACCATTCTTTCCACACGATGTTACGAGAATTGCAGTCAAAGCTACTGCAACAAATACTTTCAAAAAATTTTTCATTTCTTCTGTACCTTTTCCTTATATAATTTATCAATCAATTGTTCTACCTCTGGACTTACTCGCTTTCCTCCATGAATAATAGTTTGGCTACTAAATTTCTCACCTTTTACGCTTTTGTAAGTGTGAATTGCCCATACATCTCCTTTCGTATCATCGCAGATCCAAGTAAGCATGCAGTTATCTTTCTTGAGGTGGATCTCCCCCATGATGGTCATATCCTTATCGTACTCGAGGGAGATATTTACGATGTATCCAAATACATTCTTTACTCTTTGTCCGATCGGAAGGTTCTTATTAGAATCTCCAAAGTCTACTCCACTAATCCGACGGTTCCAATCTTTAGGGTTAGTCGATTGAACTGATACTGGAGATTCTTTTCCAAGGAGCATGTCCTTCACATTTTTCAGGACAATAATGTCCTCTCTTGTCAGCTTATCAATTCCACCCCTACAACTATTAGCATAGTTATTGAGGGCCTCCAATCGAAAAGCGAGCGAAGTAAACTTCAATAAAGAATCCTGCCTGAACAACATTTGTCCAGTGGCTACTCCTTCCTTGTAAACTACGGCATCGCAAGTATCACAGTCATACACTTTTTGATAAGCGACGCAACTACTCATTGACAGTAATGAAACAACTGCCAGCACGGATAATAAAATACTCTTTTTCATCTTTTTGTTGTTATAAGTGGTTAGGTTATATTTCTATGTGTAAGGTCATTTACCTCCCAATCGTGCCAAATACTCTTCTCTCCAAAATAAGATCTTTTCCTCTGGAACTGAAAATTCTACTTCCCATATTGGACCAACTGTTCGGCAGATTAGTTCTTTATTTAATCCTCTCAATCTCTTTCTTTGCATCCTCTGATGCCCCCTTAATCTTATATTCAAATTTTTCAATCTCCTTCTCTGTAGGTACTCTCAAATCACTTGTTTTGAACTTTATCTTAATAGGAGACTTTCCATCAGATGTCACGCTGATAAGAGTAGTTTCGAAGTAACTGCTCTCTTCAGGTACTACTTTACCAGTGAACCCTCCGGTGATTGTCGATGCAATCTTTTTATCCCAATCCCAAAACTTAGGTGGCTTTAAATACTTGAAAATATTCAATTTAGAATCTCCAACTTTGAAAATGCATTTGAATTTTTCATCATAGTAAAATCCATTCTTTTCCAGCCTCTTTTTGAACTTTGACTTATAGTAGTCGTCTGCCCCGTATATTGGATCTAAATCAACTGCATAGCTAGTTTCCTCTAAGTTTCCACCAGATACTGAGAGTATGAGTGCCTCATCAATATCATCATCATAGTCAAATACAACTCCTAGTCCCTCCCCGGGAAGTACGACAACAGTACCTTCTGGGAATGGTTTATTACTCGTGTATTCATTCTTAGGGACTATATCCCCACTATCCAGAGTAACTATGGTATTAAGAATTTCCAGATCCACATCATAACTGAATCTAGGAATATCTACAAAACAAGATGGAAGTAGAATCTCCTTAATAAATCTTCCATCGAAAGAGAAACATTTTATATATGAATCATCTCCATTTGATTGATCAAATGTCTCCACACAATAAACATGGTCTCCGTGAAGAGAGTCCCAATAATACTTCCCTACTTTAATTTCTTTTATTTCCAT